>Ga0157364_1005779_pt1 | contig 12648 bp, 12 predicted proteins | sample AttsexASBM2_FD_111476 | JGI IMG/M metagenome (GOLD analysis project Ga0157364, IMG submission 111476) | Fungus gardens microbial communities from leaf cutter ant in Ribeirão Preto, State of São Paulo, Brazil - Atta sexdens ASBM2 | ecosystem: Host-associated > Fungi > Mycelium > Unclassified ... | reverse complement strand
TATTTAATAATAAACAATAAACGTTAAAAAAATGAATATAGTTTTAACCTATACAGCACAGAAGAGCTTGCAACAAGATTGCTATGTTTGCAATGTTGCTGCCATGTTACAAGCTGCTTTTGCATCATGGAAATATACACTGAAAGAAAAGATTGGTTGCTGCAACAAATCAGATGATTAAATATGGCACTGTTATTTTTAATTGGCTGCAACATTTTTGCTTGCGTTAGACAATCAAAATCCTGTACTGACATTGCGGATAGGCTAACACAACTAAAAATTAGCTGCAGCAAGCAAAAAAATATTGGCTATTACAAATAAAAATGCTATGCTATATTTTACCATCTAATTTGCTGCAGTAGCCAATCTTTTCTTTCAGTGTACATAAGAATATAATCATGACATAAGATTATTCCGCATTTAATGCTTAAGAATCCTTTCGAGTACAGAAGTATCCGTACATCTTGTCGCTCCTTGTTCGGGACACATATGTGCGCGTGCGTAAAAAAGACAGGAGAAAAGGGGGAGGAAGAGAGGAGGATGCGGCCACGTGCCTCCGGTAGCACGCGACCAACCTAACGGTTTTAGACTCACCCCACACGCCGAGCTCGGAAACCAGTCCACCCCTTCTCTCGTCACCCTTGCCGAGCCGCCGGGCAATGCCGGTTCAAAACACGCCAGACGAAACACTGTTATTCTATTGGCCCTGGTATCTATCCCCCTATGGTACCCTCCCCTTTGATACGCTTCTCTCGTCGTCTACACTCTCGTCGCGGTAACAGCAGCGATTTTCGTCAACAACATCCGGACAATACTTATGCGACGTAGAGTTTCTCTGCTAGGGTTCCTGGCAGATTCTCAATCATGATTTTTACACGCGAAACTTGTCTGAGAAAATATTTTTGGGGCAATATACTGTGTAATCTCTTTTATGGTCATCTTTTACCTCTTGATAATTTATGAGATCTTAGAATATTTCATATAATCGGAGGATATTAGTTTGTCATATATTTGACACTATTCCGTTCTTTATAAAGAATTCCTGAATCACAATACATCACCTTTAGTCATATTTTTTTACATGAAACAGTCGTAAAGCCTCGCAGTGTTAAAATGCTTCAAGGTAACGATGTAGAAACCGATCGGATCTGATCTGTTATGTCGGACGTACCTCGTGGTAGTCTCGGGGTCCTGCTCTGAATGAAAACCGGGGCCCGGCCAAGCATAATCGAATGACGTAAGGCCCTAATAAAATCGTAAGTCGGTTGACAGGCGGTGCATATACCTCGGGAATAATACCCGGGGAATTTCCTCCCCCGTAACCCGGGCCGGGTTGTATTGTCGTTGCCTTACGTAAGAATGGCGACGAAGAAACGACGCGGAGGGCAGATGCTGCTTAGACATTCGGTCGCGTTGCTACACGACCGAGAAAGAAGAACGGCTGGGAGGAGAGGAACCCGGCTCTAATGCGATCTGCCATCTTAGAGGGGTGTGCGTCTTGCTGAGACGCGAGTAAATCGGGGAAAAAGGAACTCTATAACGATGAGAAACATCTACTTGCTGCTGCCGCCCTTTCAGAAAATGTGCAAGTAATTGCGACATTTGCGATATATGCGCGGGAAAAAGTTAATATGATCTCGAATATCAAACTGTGTTGATAAGTTTTAAGTTATACTAAAATGAGAAAGTGTAATAATATAGTAGAAATATTTATAGTAGAAATATTTTACATTAATTAAATTTGGAATTTTTTTGTTTAAATTAATGCTGAGCATTGCATTGCAAATCCAAGTAAGTGTCTTCATATATGTGTACGATTTAGAATTCATTGTAAAAATAACATTATGAATGCTATTCATTTAGTAACACAAGTTCAGCCAGCACATATTCTATTTTTCTTAGCATTCAATGAATAGTAAAGATAGAACGAAATTTGTGTCATTAAATGGAAAGAACAGTATACAATACATTTAAATGTGTAAATCCATTTTTATTGCAGTACAGTGTGTTATTTTTACATGGAAAATTAAAACACACACGTATATGAATGCACTTATTACATATTTAGAGTGTGATCTATTTTTAACCGATTTTAATGAATTTTCCAATCGGAAAATAAATGCTCTTTTTTTTATCGAAGAGAACTGACGTGTAATGGTAATGTAAACCCTGACAGTAAAAGTTCTATAAATCATGATATGCCGTAAATTAATTCTTAAGTAATCATTCGCGATCACGAACAAGTTATACCAATTATTATGAGAGTTCTTAGATGAAAACAATGAAGAAGAATATGTGAGAACTTCATAATTTTTAGGGCCAAGAAAACTTCTGCGAAAGAATATTATTTTTCATTTGAAAAAGAAATAAAAGTTATAATCGAATTTGTGTATGATTTTATCGTATTAATTAGTCTTGGAAAAATCGCGAAAGGTTATGAAGAAAACTGATCGATTATAAGACCATCATGGAGCAAGAAGAAACAATATAAAGAAGTAAAAGGGCAGGAAATCAGGTAAATCGCCGACGAGATGATCGCGAATTCGCGGGTGGATCGGCAACGTAAAAGAGAGGGCGAGGGGGATTAAACGGGGAGAGAATGCGGGATGCAACCGCGAAATCGGACCGAGCCGTGAAAATAACGATTTCTCTTTTGTGACGCGTTCCATATACGTTAAAGCGAGAAGGGCCGGCTTCAGTAGGAGGGATTCATCATCGGGCCCGCGTGACTCGCCGATATTTTTCCCGGGACGCGGCTCGAAGAATCGATATTTTATGTAGATCGCGCGGAAAGAGCAGCACGCCCTCATCGTCGGTGGCTATTCTCGCCCTGGCGAACAAAAACACTTTAAGCCAGAGAACGAGCGGAAGAACGAGAATGAAGGAAATAGAAGAAAAAGGAACGAAGAGAATCTCTGGAAGGGAAGATGAACAGAGAGAAAGAGAGAGAGAAAAGAGATTGCCGTTTAGGAAGGGATTCTGGTTGCACGGTGGCCAGAATTCATCCAGAAAATGGAACTTTTTCATGGCGATTCCTCGCTCGCGAACGGAGAAAGCGTCTGTCGCTATTCATCGGCCGAGTCCGCCAATTTAGATGGGAATGTATAAGCTACTGTTCGGTAAAATCGAAATATGATAGAATCGAATCCAGGTTGCTTGACTCTAATATCAGATTTATAATAAATGATTCTCGAATTCATTGATTAAATATGTATTAAGAACTCGCAGAATTTGGAAAAAGAAATTAATGCAATTCGTGAAAGTAAAGTTGTGATTCTGGCATGTTGGCAAAAAGTAATAATAACACTTTAAATTATTAATAAGTATTGCAGCTAATTACATTAACGTTAATTAATAATAATTGAGTTAAAAGTCAACTGAATCTAGAATTTATCATAGTTCTGATTTTACCAAATGTTACTTACATGATTTTACACGTTCATTTGGACTTTGACTTCGACGAATTAGTTCTGGGAAACTTTTGTTGTATTCTGATGTATGTAATATTCATGAGAAGCGGTATATAATTCAGACGTTGGTTTATATCTGGATCTCAGAGAACACTGCTCACATTGTGTTACTTCGTATTGTGTGTATTTCTTGTATTATAATTTAGATTAACTAGGAAATGTTCATGTTAAAACACGTAACAGGGCGAAAGACTTGTTCTGGTAGAAATTATCTTCATTAGAGTATATTCGCAACGTTTAATTTCACGAACAAATGCGATGTTTACATTTAATTAATTCAAAATACTATATATTTATAAAATTATATATATTTCTAAACTTATTTGTATCAATATACAAAGAATATCACACATTTAAATTAATAATAAATTAGTTCTAATAAGTTCTCGAGTTTATGATTTTTCCGGTCTGACTTTCCGATTCAATAAACAGGAGATCATCACTAGGAGATTAATTTCTTTGCTATTTTCTTTTGAGACTAACATAAATTTTGCCAAAAATCGCCTAATCTTCAGTAGCCTTCAGGTGCGCTATTGTGCGCCGTTTTATCACCTGACGGACGTGACTCGCACGCGGTCCTGATCTTGGAGGTTGCTCGTGCTCGGATCATCGACCACGTAGTTTTTCGCCGTAAGTCACGCGAGGAGTTCTCTTAAGGGACGAAGGCGAAGGTCGCCATCGCAACCTCGCATCCTCGATCTCTCGTAAGAGCGGCACGTATAACACGAGGGCTGCATCCACAGCTGCACTTCCCCACCGACGCCGTCCGTGTGTATCATCGCTTGCGTTTGTACTACTCTGCTTGACGACGATGTTTTCGACTCGCATTCGTACGAGTGTGCGTGGGTGATGGATAGACGGTTACCGTGTCACTCGTGCAAAGCGCTAAACGGACTTGAATGGCTCGAAATTGCATGGGCGACTGCATTGTGATCGCGTCGACGGCACAATGGACGGCCGTGCGATGAGCGCGCGAGTGTGCGTGCGTCGATGTGTATGCAGATGCGACACAAAGAGACGTCGAGGATCCATCGGGAGATAACGATCTTCCAGATGAGCGACATTCTTTCGTACAGCTCGATATCGAATCGATGCCGATGGAGGCTCGAGATCGGCGGGTGGATCGGCGATCCGAATGGCCGGTCCTTTCATCCGACTGTAAGGTCGCAGGTGTGAATTTGCTGGTAGTTTGAAACTAATAGCGAAGTCGTTATATTTTATTTGTTAATTGCGAGAGGAATGGCATCAAAGATATTTGCAAAAGAGATAAAGAGAGATAGAGAAAATTAGAGTTGTTACTGAGAATGATTTATGCGGACAGAAGATTTTGAAGTATGAAAATTTAACCAGATACAGATCTGAAAATAATTTTGTTAGACCATAAAAATAATTATGTAAAAACTGATTGGCAAAGCTTTTTGCAACATATACATCAAATACATAATTATTTTGATAATTACCTATATAATTATTTTGATGCAACGAAATTATTTTCAAATCTGCATCTACCTAAACTTTTGAATAATTTTGCTCCAGTAAAATCTTCTTTCTGTGTGCTCCGTAACATTTTTTTAAATTATAATAGCTTTCCAAAATCCTTTTATATAGAATGTATTCTTTGTATCTAAAGATACAAAAAATCTATCTCTTTCTAGCGCAACCGATCTTTCTAGCGCACGAGACTTTATGAAATAAAAATCCGTTAGCGTTCATATTCACGTCTCTGTTCTTTATCTCTCTCTTTCGTACAAATACGAGTATCTACTCTAAACAAAATTTATCGTGACTATCCGTTGGCTTTTTTTTAAACTATCGCCTGTGATTCGTTGAGAGCAAAGCGTCAGTTATTCGCGTACTGGAAAAAAACCGAAAAAAAACCGTCGCTTCCTGTCGCATTACCTCCCCTTCTTTCTTCTTCTGTCTCTAAATACATGTGCGTTTGTATGTGATTTTGCACGCGTGTATGTTGTAAAGAAGTAAAACCAATCGATGGTAGTTTCATCCGCGAATCACTCTCTCTTTTTCTGTTATCAAAGACGTTGCACCTGGTACATAATACGAATCGCCATCTTTAACGCGTCGTTCGTCGTAACGTACAAAGGAGAGCAAGGGTAAAATCGAAACTGGCAGAAATCACCCCAAAAATCTTGGACCCCTTCTTCTATCTCCCCACTACTAACACTGTCTTTATCGTTTGCGAGGAGTCTGCAAAGGGGCTCACAGATTCTCACGGAAAAAAAGCGTAATTTTCGATGAAAAAAGGGAAGGGACGATGCAAATTCGTGGATGAAAAAGGAAAGCCTCGTGTGAGCCGCGTATGTACCTGCCGCAATATTCTGCGCGTTAGAAAGGACGAGGAGTAGGTACGGGAAGTAATGGGTCGCGCGAACGAAGGAAGAAGGGCCCAAGATACACCCAAGTGGGGTAGAACGTGCCGAACGGAGCGAAATTTTATAGAGAATCCGCTCCAATGTTGTGCGTGCGCGCCAGTTTCCTGAAGGTATCCTACCTGACCTGTTGCGTCTTTTTTCTCCCTTTTTTTTTTTACGATTTCGGGGGAATCATCCCGTCAGGTAACGCAGATGGAGAAGCGAAAATCGGGTCGGGCCCCCGAAAAGTGACGCCGCGTTCTAGCAGGATATTCACTGGATTTTGAATTCCTTCACTCTTCTTCTTCTACGTTCTTCTACGTAACGATCGTTCCCGTAGCCCCAGTAGCACCTCGACGGACCCGAAGGATCTAGTCCCCCACCTGCGTTGCAGCGGAGCCTTTTTACAACGTTCTCGCGAGCGTTTATCTCCATTTTTGGTTTCTCTTCTCCAGCTTTTATCCTGGAATCGGGAGTCGATGGGAAAGTACCACGAGAAGAGTGGCTCCAAATGGCTAAGCGACTTCTACTTTTTGGCATTGCTGACCCTCGTCCCCTTTCGACATTACCTCTCCATGGTTTTCGACTTTTCCCACAAGAATGTGAGGGAATAGCTTCTTTCTTTGTCTTTAGTCGCGGCTGATTGCTCGCTTCAATTTATGTGTTTTTACGTTTACTTCGTAAACGCAAAGGATCGTTACAAAGTCTAACAAAAGAGTATGATGTGTAGATAATGTTGTCGAAGCAATGATGAAAAGTATTAAGATCCATAGTATCATTAATAAATATAATTTATCAAATTTAATTTAGTATAATTTACGAATTCTGTAAATATCAGGAGACAAATGATAAATCAATCATTTGTTAAATTGATTCTTATGATTACATCGTGTACTATATAATTTTTATGATTACATGGTAACATTTGCATTTATAGAAATGTGCTGCGAAATTACGTTTATGTAACTTCATTACTTAATATGTAAATTTAATAATATCTACAAATAATTTTTAGTTTTTTTCTTTCCAATTCGACGATCTATATATCTAATGATTTTTTTTTTAATCCATGATGATTACAAATTTCTTTAAAAATTCCATAACTTTTCTAGACAAAATTTCATAATTTTCCCTGATTTAAGTTTTTTTTAACATAACAATGTAATTTACTATTAATATTGCCGACACTGCTCGTATTTTTAATTGTTGCTGTATTCGAAAACTGCATAGATGTGATAAACTTACGTTAAACTTCTTTAAAGAATTTTTATTTTCCAAAAAATTTTGCAAAATTCTCTTTTTCCTGATTTCTCTGATCATTTTCAATTCCCTGACAATTTCCTAATTTCCCTGATTCTCAGTTTTGTCTGACAAGTCTATAATCGATTATACATATATTTACATCTAATATATTTTTTATAATTTGCACAAGTTCTTTTATGATCAATTAATGTACGAAAGTTTGTATGAAACGAAATCCTAAAGTTTATTGCTTCTGATAAAGTCCATAGAATCTCATTGCTGCGACAGCAGCCCTGAGCGTGACATACGTTGAATGCTATAAATCCCCCTTCAAAATAGTATATCGGCGTATCGAAATAATTATTAAAAATCGCGCGAGCCAATCGCGGTGCATAAGCCCGTGTTCTCCGAATCAGCGAATCGGTTCCATGCCATTATTCGACAACCCCGGCGCGAACGAGACGAAGGAAGCTCTTAGTAAAGGGGTGGCGAGGGAGAAAGTAGACATAAGATACGATGATGGATGCTCACGAAGGGTTGCTGCTGTAGTAGGGGAGGAGGACACACCGAAAGGGCAAAAGGGTTCTCCTCGATCCACCAATCAGCCTGACGTAACTATGAGACCGACCAATCCCAGGGCCCAACAGGACCATGTAGTAGTGGGGAAGATTGGTGCGCCCTTAGGGGTACGATTTCGTTGCGTCATTCTGACATTCGCTCTGTATCAGTTCGTCGACGAAGATCAACAGTGACTTCTAGGACTCGAAACGATCTCCGACAAACCAGCTTCTTCGAAACCGTTTTTTTTTATGGATCCTTAAACTCGCGTCAATCGCATAAATATTAATGAGGTGTTTACGATAATTAAATTCAAAGACGTTCCAATTATTGCAAACTTAATTATTTTCTCAATCGATCGTCAGTTAACATTGCGCGAAAAAACGTGAACAATCGGTGCGTTTTTTTTTTATCGGAGTGCACAGCTTTTTTTTGTCTCATGTCTTCCGAAGCGCAATGGGATCGCGCCGATCGATAGATCAACGTGGGATCGCCGAGCGCGATCCCTTTCGCGTGAGAAATCGTTCGCCGTGCTGGACCTCGAGAAACGTCCCAATGTAGGGACGACGAACGAAACGGAAAGCTATGATGGTCTTCCTGGAAGAGTCCAGGATGATCTTCGCGGATATGCGTCTTCATGCCACCAGCACGCCGACCAGCACCCCCACGCGATACCATCATCAGAAGTATAGAGCGCAGAACAATAACGATTGTACGACAATAGCGCAATTCTTTTCTGATAAATTTGATAATAAACTACGAAGTCTAAAAATATAAATATTTTAAGTTCTGAGTCTTGCAACGTCAATGTTGCGCTACATCTTGAGTGCTTAATAAGAGTAAAAACAGAGATTTAATTTTAAAGATTTATCAGGCATAAAAAATTTAAATCGAAAAAAAAATTTAGATCGAACAAATATTTCAAAGATCAAGATTGTTATTTGTTGCAGATGCAGACTTGCATGGGGATGTCGATGGTCCTGAACTTAGCGGAGATGACAGGAGTATCGCAAGTGACATTCAAGATGCTACCGAGGCGCATCTTGATAATGACTCCATGGACTCGGACAGGGAAGCTCTCAATCTGGTAAATAAATTTTGATCTAATTCTATTTTGATTTATTCTTTTTGTATTTTTTTTATATTCGCGATTGTAATATTTTTTTAATTGGTGTTGAAATTGAATTATTTTGTTAACGAAGATTTCTCTTGTACCTGTTTAATTTAATATTTTATAAATGATGTAAAATATATATTATTCAATATTTATGAATATATGATTATGATTAGAAGACAAAAAGATATTGACTATGTGTTTGTCATGTATTATTACGCGTTATTAATAATTATCGGAAATACATACAGAGTGCTGAAAAGAGGCGCGGCTTTTAGTGCCGCGAGCAAAATACGAGTACAATTCGCAAAAATAATTTGCACGGCATCTTGCGTGCACGAAGCTGCAGACTGCTTGTATAATACGCGCGAAATTAGTCGCTCTTCGTGTCAATGGTTCTATTAACATTGACACGTCTGATATATGTTCTTAAAATTAATAACGAATGACAAATATTTTTACGGTTTTAATAAATGATTATTCATTTATTCATATATACGTTATTGTTAAAAAACGTGTAGCATCTTCGGTTCGTTTATTCAATCGACATAAAATATTACAACCGCTAAGTTTGCCAGCTGTAGTAATTTTTATGAATAAATATTTTAAAAAGTTACAGTGGTGAATATAGTGAATGAAGTAATCCGTGTGTACATATATATATATATATATATATATATGTAAAAGTTATATCAAATATTTTATGTGTTAAATAAATAATACTTTTTATTTATTTCCGTTTGTTTTTGGAAATAGTACATGTAATATTTTTATCTCTTTCGATTAATCAATCTTGTATTTTGTTTACGCTGTTATTATTGATAATTAAATGTCTTCGTACTAAACTTGTCAATAATATTTACAGAAGATGATTTTCTTCAATAACTTAACTTCAATGGTATTTTCTCTACTTATTTTGACGAAAGCGTGCTTTGTCATGTCACCCATTGTCATCTGTTGCCTGTGTGCGTTGCTTAAATGTATCAACAACGTTACCAATCCCATTTGCGAGCATAATATCAAGCGTGCTTTCTTTCGAGAGGAACGTTCGCGGACGCGGCGCGACCGTATCTTCGATTTTTTTTTTTTTTTTTCAGGACGCTCTTGACGGGCGTAAAAAGCGCTTGCGATCAATATTTGACAAATAAATAAAGGAAGCCACTAGCGAGATGGACGACAAGAAGGGACGACGTAGGGAGAGTAGGTTTTATAAAACACAAAAGCGCAGGATGGACCGTAGTGACCAATATCCTGACCTGGCCGAGTGTAAACATGGCTTTGTTCGACGGCGAATTTACTCTGTAATATTAGGGAGGGTGGCCCTCCTCGCGCGCGGCCCGGCTGATTCTTCGTGTTCTCAGTCCCACGTTACAGCGTGAAATGTCGTAGCCCGCATTTTAGGGGAATCAAAGATTGTCACTTAATAATATGAAACGATAAACTATTTAGTTGTAGGACACCAAAAATTGTGCACAGCATCTTACTGACTAAAGTTTCTCAGAAAAGATTTCTCTAACGAAACAAAGAGTATTCTTGACATAGCTCTATGCAATATAAAAATAATACAATATTAAAATTAGATTAATATTTCCTTTTCATTTTCCTTTAAATTAAATAAGATTTTCTATATAATTAAATAAATCCTTATATCAATCCTATTTTAGATTGAAGATTATAACATTGAATTCGGAAATATTTTCTGGATATAGTAACGACTATTGATTGACGTAATATTAAAATTGGACAGAATGTTTATTGAAATTTTGTAAAAACGTTTCCTGCGAATTCCCAGATTTTTCAAAATATTTTCATTTAAAATTCCAAGTAATATTGGACAATTTTTTAATGCAAAAAATTTTGAAATAAATTGAAATGCAAGCAACGCAAACAATTATATATATCGAAAACTAATAGAAGAAGATTTTCACGAAATTACGTGTATCTATTATTTTCTACAATCGCGAAAAATCGCAAAAAGAGGATAATGTATAGTGAAAATTCATTACGATATAGTATCAGTAAGCTATTCTCTTTTGCTTTTTGAATATATTTTACTGTTACTCTGACTTTTTAAATAATAATTTTATTGTATATTTTACTGTCGCTCTGATTTTTTAAAAATAAAAACTCGCGAGAATGTTTACATAGAGTATTTATATATACGCAAATGTATATTATACTTATTGCTAACCAACATTTTACACTAGCAAGAAAAAAATAATCAAAAAAACAATGTTTTCGAGAAAAAAACAGAATTAAAATTTACAAATAAAATTCTAGAAATTTTCATAGTATTGATTTAACTGTATGAAAATCCTTGATTTTTCTTGAGTTGAAATTTAGTCCTACTTTTTTACCTTAAAAGTGTCACTTCATGCTGACGCTCGATACTCATTTCCGGCGTCAAAATAAGTCACATGATAATAATTGATGAATATCAATATTTTAAAGTTGAAAATGAGCATTGAGCGTCACTATGAAAAAGCACTTTTAATTTTAAGATTAAAAAAGAAATTCCTTAAAAATCGTTTTTTTTTTAGATTTTTCAAATAATAAATATTCTATGGAAATCTTCTTAAATTACTCGAGTACCCACATGTATCGTCTTATCCTTATTGTTCCATGTTAAACAAGGATTTTAGAAAATAAATATATGTATATCTTAAAATATATATCTACTAATTTTTCACACAATTTTTGTTGTATATTTTTAGTTAAATTTACGTTAGGTATTTATGTTAGATTTATTAACAAAAAAGGTGGAATTAATACAAATTTGATGTTGCTTCAGGTCACGGATGTATCGCAACGCAACAGTAGCAGCGGTACTAGTGGCAGCGCGTCCTCACCGAGTTCCGGAATCAGCAGCCAGCTCACCGGCAGTCACCAGCAGCAGCACACGTCCGGCCAACAAAACAATAGCAATTCTGCGCTAGCGACTGCTCAATTGCTCAGCCAGCAATTGCTGATGCATGGTGCATTAGGGACCCAGGATCTCCAAGCGCTCGCTTCGACGTTGCAACATCATCAACTACAGTCGTTACAACAACAACTACAACAATTCGCCATGTTTCAGGCCAATCCAGCCGCGGGACAGCTTCCGCCATTCTTTTTGCAAAATCAGGTAGGTGATAAACAATGAAATTCATTCTATATAGATCAGAATCTATTAAAAAATAATATTTTCGATTTTCGAGTCGTTTTATTAATTACTTTGCCAAATTACTTATCTATTTAAATCACAAATTGCGTATCATTGTGATTCGTCAGCGGGATCGGATCCGATCGGAGCGGATCGTCAAAGCAGCGACGTTCGGCAGTGCTATCTGATCAAGGTGCAGATCAAGCGAGAGCGAACGTCTTATTCTTCGCGTATTCGCGATTCGACATCGAGATAGCCGTCTGGCAACGGCACAAAGGAAATCGGGGTGCTACCTCCTCGTTTAGGCTTGCTCTCATCGATGCAAATATACACCGCCTTGCAACCACATCACAGCTGAATTTCGCGCTCCATTACATCGCATTAAAGTCTTCTTAAACGAGTAGTCATCGAAATAATCCCGACGCAATCTCTAATGGAATTTGCGGTGTCCGTTTATTTAGTTCCCATTATGCGTATCTATTGCTTCGCATTGATGAAAGCAAAAAGTTGGAATGTAATGTAATTTATCGCAAAAGTAATAGCTGAAAAAAATCTTAGATATAAAATCGGTTGTGCAAAGATGAAAAAGATATTACTGAGAAATCTGAATTTTAAAATACACCTGATACCATCATAATAATGTAACAATACAGAAAACACTTATAAGACGAATAATAATTGAAGACATCTCCGGAAAAAGCATACAAAGCGATTTCCTGATTTTCCTCGATAAATATCACGTTTCGAGTATGC
>Ga0157364_1005778_pt1 | contig 12649 bp, 11 predicted proteins | sample AttsexASBM2_FD_111476 | JGI IMG/M metagenome (GOLD analysis project Ga0157364, IMG submission 111476) | Fungus gardens microbial communities from leaf cutter ant in Ribeirão Preto, State of São Paulo, Brazil - Atta sexdens ASBM2 | ecosystem: Host-associated > Fungi > Mycelium > Unclassified ... | reverse complement strand
TATATAAATAGAGGAGCAATACAGCGAGGGCTCCTTGTCGAGTTCTCTTGTAATTCCCCCATTCGTTACTTGATAGCCTACTAGAGAGCTTTGCTAGTTGTGAGATCATTTGTCCTTGAGTGATAAGTGGTTGCTACAACATCTATAGAGTTTGTCATGGAATAGAGAGGACTTTTTCATAGAGTGATTAGTGATTGGAATGTAAATGTCAGAATCAAAAACAATAGACTCTATTTATTTTCATTTTCTTTCTTATTTCTATTTTTTTCTCTACCTTATTTTTTATTTTAAACTTAAGATTAGGGGTTAGCATGATATTACATGTGATATGTCACAAACTGTCACACAATCACATGTCACAGAAGGTTCTGGAATAATAATGTTATTTTATATATCAATAATATATAATATGTATGGCTTTTAGAGTAAGCTAAGATTAGTATAGTATGGACTAATAGTCTAGTATATATAAGATAGACACTTTGTACTTAGAACTCCATCAAGTTCTCTTGTATAAACCCTATACAAGTTTCTTTTTTTGACTTATCACTGAGTCTTGAGTTGTAATATTAGAACTTGATCCTTTTTCCTGAGACTGCCTAATACCAGGTTTTCTTTTACTTACTTTCTTACTATTCTTGACTGGGAGCAACACCACTCTTTAGTCAAGAAGAATTACCAGGCCTTAGGCATAAGAGGTATACTAACTAGATAGGAGAAGCTTGGCCATTTATCTTGTACTAAAGTTTATTAGTACTTGATAGACATATTACCTTTTATAGACATGTTAGTAGTTTTTTTATAGTAGTCTTGTACTGCTGGCCACCTTGTGATCAGTCCATATAGAGGGATGGTCAGAGTCCTTAAGACATCATTTAGAGTAGGCATTCCCTTTTTAGGAATATTTGTATACAAATTTGATTAAAGTAATAGTGTTACAAACTTTATTTAGCTTGTATCTCTACAACTAGTAGACTGACTCTCACAAATTAAGTTGCACTAGAAAGCCCCAAATAAGGGCTATCCACACATATATAGAATGTACAAAAATGATAACAAACAACTGAAATATCAGGCCATCAGTAATTGTAAAAGCTTTGTTGGCTAATATCTCATAAACAGCTGGATGGATTCATATAATTAAACTTGCATTGGAAAGCACTTATTAAATAGTTTCTAATAATTTATCATATATCATATGGAGATCAGTATTTATAGAGATACAAGTATATTAATGTAGTGATATAATTAGTTATCTTCTAAAATTAGCCTGGCATCTGCTATGACAGATGATAGCCCTACCAAGTACAAGTTTTAATTATATGATGGAAACAGCTTGCATATAAACCATCACTATTTTGTATAAATACTTCTGTATCTAAGAATTAAACTTCAAACTTAACAATATCAATCTTCATCAGTTTTCATCAATTATTCTTATTGATACTGCTTATCACCTATCATCATTATCTCCTTATACTGAACCTCTGAATCACTATCAAGTTATCTCAGTTCAAGTATCACAATCAGTAAGTAGCTCATTTTGTAATAAGTAGTTGGTAGATGGTGTAAGATAAGACAAGAAGAATGCCCATTAGTACCTACAGAGATAGTGTTGGGTTCAAAATATGATTCTAAGAGTGAGACCAGCACCAGCTCTTTTCCTTTACCATTATATACTTTTTCTCCTCCCATACTACCATCACCACTATTATCACTATTTCTGTAACGACCTTAAGCTTGAGCTTAGGTTACAACTAAGGCAAAGGCTTGAGAAAGGATAAGGGAACTGTATAAATGGTAAAGCGTAAGGATACAGGAGTGTATCTATGCTATATATACTACTAGTCATTGGAACCGTGAGGTGTACATAAGGTGTAACACATGAGGAAATGGTGAGGAGAAAATGAGGACTAGGTTAGGTTGTAGCACCTACTACATGAGGCACTGACTGAGACTACTTCAGCGCAGCTGATTGTTGTTGTCATACCCTTTGCCCATGTCCATGTTGTCTCCAGGAGGCATCAATTGTAACAATTTCCAATTGATTTACTACTCTTTTACAACAATATGAGTCAACTCAACCCAATACAAATAGAACAGTTAATCTAGCAGTACTAGGAGCAAATTGCCAATATATAAGCACAGCTTCAGATACTGGCTAGAGGAGTAGGAGCAATAGTAGCAGCAGTTCCTAAATCTAGCACTAGGTCAAATATAAAAGTGGCTAAGCCACAAATATTTGACAGAGCTATAAGTAAAGTTTTGGGGTTCTTAACAGCATGCAAGTTACTTATTAGAATGAGAATGAAGAAAGTAGTAGTAGAAGAGCAGATTCAATGAGTGCTGCCATATGTATAAGGAAGATTGGTAGATATATGGAAGGAGAATATTATGGATGATTTAGAGGAAGAAAGTTTAGAATATAAGACAGTAGGAGAATTTTTAGCAGATCTAAAGAAAGAGTTTAGTAGAAAATATGATAAGATAATGAAGATGGTAGAGTTGAAAAAAGTGGAGCAAGGTAATAGAATAATGGAGAAATTTGTACAAGAGTTCAGAAGAGCAGTAAGAGAAAGCAGATATAAAGGAAGATCATTGGTAGAAAAGTTTAAGAGAAGGATAAATAATGTTACAAACTTAAGACCTTAGAGTAGATCCAGAATAAGAATCTTGTATTGGGATTAACACAAGAGAACTCAGTAAAGAACTCTGTATAGAAATGTCTACTTTATATACCTAAAACCAATAGTCCATGCTTTACTACATTAGCCTACCCTAAATGACCATATGTTTGCCTTAAGGTCAGTATGTATATAATATGCTATATGACATTATTCTTCTAGAACCTTCTATTGTCTTCTAACATGACATGTGATTGTATGATAATGTAACTCATGACTGATGTGTGACACCAAGTCATGTCATGTGACAATGACATGTCATATCATACAAAACCCTAACTCTAAGTCCAAAAGTAAAAAATAAATAAAATAAAATGATAAAGAAATTGAAAATAAATAGAGTTTACCATCTTCTATTCTGATAAATAGAATAATAAGAGAGAAGCTCATAGAGGCAGAACAACCTCCAAGAAGTATTGAACAGTAGTATGAAAGAACAGTAAATCTGAATAAACATTAGAAGAAAAGTAGGAGAGAGGAGAAGAGGTTAAGGGAGAGAAGAGAGATGGGAGCTCAAAAGGTGAATGCATCAGTAACTGCTGAAGGAGTACAAGAGTAATAATTGCCTTAGCCCCATATTTGGCTTAGATAGCAGAAATTTCAATAGCAGATGCTAACAGTGCCTGCTCTAATGGAGGGAGTTGAGAGAACAAATGTAGTCATAGTAAACCCAAATCAATGGACAGAGTTTATGCCTAGACAAGACTCATATGCCATAGATGTAAATTGTAGTAGAAACTACTATAGTTGTGGGGGATTTGAACATTTGGTTAGGAATTACAGAAATCAGGAGATCATTGGACAAGAAAGAATGCTTGAGTATGGGGACAATTCAAACAATATGAATAGTAATTTAAATGAGGAAGAAAGTCTTGTAGTCCTTAACTAGGATCTAATAATTACAATAGGTTTGCAATACTCTCTGAAGTAATGAAAAATAAATCTTGCTACAACCTAGATAATGAAGATATGTTAAGAGAAGTCACATGTAAGCCTGTTGCTTACTTGAGTTCTCATAATCAGCATAAATACTACCAGGTGGCTGAAAAGTATAAGCTTTCAGTTAAATTGCCTTTTGGTGTAGTTGGTTCAGTCCTGGCAGTTTAGCCATATTACATTACAGTGAAGATTAGATTGGAAAGAATTGATACTCAGGAGGAAGTGACAGTGGAGGTGCTGTTAGATAGTGGAGCAACAGAGCTAGTCATGAGTTCAGAATTTGTAAAAAAGCAAGAGTTTAAATTGAAAAAAAACCAATATATGTAAGAAATGTAGACAGTTCCTTCAACAAGAAGGGATCTATTTAGTATACAGTAGAGGTCAATATTTATTATCAGGGGCACAGAGAAAGAACAGAGATATATTTGATTGGAAAACAGAAGTGGAGTGTGGTTTTGGGAATACTATGGCTTGCTTTCCACAATCCTGAAATTGACTGGAGGACAGGAGAAGTAAAGATGATGAGGTGTCCAGAATATTGTGGAAAGCAGTGGAGATCAAAACAGGGAAATTCAGGGTAGTAGAGACGGAAAGAGAAAGAAAAGAAGAAGAAGAAAAGAAGCAAGAAGAAAAAGAGAAAAAGAAAGAAGATAATAAAAGGAAAAAAACAAAAAGGGATAGAATAATAAAATTAAAAATAGTGGCAAAAGAATGGGAGATTTGGGATGAAGAAGAGAAAGTGGAAAAGTCTGAAGAAGAGGCCAAGGAATTAGTTTCTCAAAGGTTCCACATGTGAATTTATATCTTTGGAAAGAAAGCAAGTGAGAGGATGCCAACAAAAAAGGTGTGAGACCATGCAATAGAGGTGAAAGAAAGGTTTATGCCAAGGAAGGGGAAGATGTATTCATTGTCAAGGAAAGAAAGGAAAGAAGTACACAAGTTCATTAAAGAACAACTGAGGAAGAAGTATATCAGACTCTCAAAATCATCTCAAATAGCACTAGTGTTTTTTGTAGGAAAGAAGGATAAATAGAAGTGAATTGTTAGAAGTTAAAATGGTGGACTTGTCCTTTCTCCATTTTAGTTTCTCATGTAAAGTCTTTCTATTTTTTACTTGAACTTTTTCTATCTTATATCTCTTTTTTTCTTTTTTTCTTTTTCTAAAAATAGAAGGAACAAGATGCTGTGAAAGTGTGTGACAATCATCACACAAAACACTCATGTCACAGTTGCCATCACAACATCATGTGACATCATAGAAGGATAGTGTTATACATTATAAAAGATAGGATGACTTTATTTACATAGATTCATAACATTTAGGGTAGGCTAGATGTAAGTGTGCAAAGACTATGCACCAGAGATATATAAATTATACAATCTTATACTAAGAAACTTACTGAATTTTTTGTGCCCAACAATATTAGTTTCTTCTTTTAACTAAACTCTTAGGCTTAAGTTGTAATATGAATAGTACAGGACTATAGGTATTTAAATGAATGGACTATTAAAATAGGGTTATAATAATATATAAATAAAAAAGGAGAATAAGTGGAAGGGGATATTCATGACTTCAGAAGGATTGTTTGAACCAACTGTGATGTTCTTTGGACTTACAAATTCTCTAACAACATTCCAAACAACAATGAATAAGATCCTAAGTGACTTGCTCAATACTGAGGAAGTAGCAAGCTTCATTGATGATGTTATAATAGAAACAGAGAAAGAAGAAGAGCATGACAAAGTGGTTGAAGAAGTAGTAAAAAGGTTGGCAGAGAATAATCTATATGTAAAACAAGAGAAATGCAAGAAGAAGATGAGAAAAGTAGGATTCTTAGGAGTAGTAATTGGACTAAAGAGAATCAAGATAGAAGAAAAAAAGGTAAAGGATGTATTAGACTGGCCAACTCCAAATGAAGTTAAAAACATACAGAAGTTTTTAAGATTGGAAAATTACTATTGACAGTTTATTAAAGATTTCACAGCAATAACTAGACCTCTATATGATCTGGTAAAGAAGAACTAGAAGTGGGATTGTATAGAGAGACAAGAAAAGACATTTCAAAAGTTGAAGGAAAGATTCACAAAAGAACTGGTGTTAGCAGTACTAGATTTAGACAAAAAATAAGAATAGAAGTTAATACATTAGATTATGCAACAGGAGAAGTGTTATCTATGGAATGTGAAGATAAAAAGTGGAGACTAGTAGCATTTCTCTCAAAATCTCTAAACAAGATATAGAAGAATTACAAGATTCATAACAAGGAAATGTTGGCAATTATAAGAGAATTGTAAAACTAGAGATATTTGCTAGAAGGTGCCAAATTTAAGTTCAAGATCTGGACAAATCACAGTTTATGAAGATACAAAAATTGAACAGAAGACAAGCACAATGGATGTTATATCTGTCAAGATTTGATTTTACCTTAAAGCATGTACCAGGAACAAAAATAGGAAAGGTGAATAGACTGAATAAAAGATCAGACTGAAAAAGTAGAAGTAGAAAATAATAATAATAGTCAGATATTAATTAAAGAACAATGGGTTCATAGTTTAGCAGAAGTAGTAATAGAAGAGCCTAAAGTAAATATAATAGAAAAGTATTGTGAGAAGACAAATGGAAAATAGAGGGAGATTTAGTGTTGAAGAAGGAAAAGGTTTATGTACTAAAGGATGAGGCATTGAGAGTCAAGATAATCTGGTTATACCATAATGTACTAGTAGCAGGATATAAAGGAAGATATAAGATAACAGAGTTAGTAACAAGAAATTACTAGTGGTCTAAAGTGACAAGAGATGTAGGAAAGTATATAAATAGTTGTGATATGTGTCAAAGAATGAAGAATCATATAAAGGCACCAGCAGAAAATTTGAAATTAAGTGAAGTACTAGAAAAACTATAGACACATTTGACAGTGGATTTCATCATAAAATGTGTTATTTTTGACAACTTATTGCAGACTACTAGGATTATATCCTTCCCTGCTACTACCAGTAATTTTATGGCAACAACAGAGGAAACAATGGTAGAAGGACTAGCAAGGCTGTTTAGAGATAATATATGAAAGTTGCATGGGTTACCAGAGAGTGTAATGTTAGATAGGAGACTATAGTTTGCAGCAGAGTTAATGAGAGATCTGAATAAAATGTTGGGGATTGAGACTAAACTATTAATATCTTTTCATTCACAAACAAATGGACAAATAGAGCAAATGAATCAAGAGTTGGAACAGTATCTCAGACTCTTTATAGATCATAGACAAAAGGACTAGCCAGAATAGTTAGTATTGGCAGAATTTGTAGTCAACAATAAAATACATTTAGCAACCAAAGTATCTCTATTTATATTTATGGCAAACTATGGTAAGGAACTAAGACTGAGGGCAGATATCAGAAGAAAAAAAGATAAAGAAGTTTGCTGAAATGATGAAGAAAAGATAATGTTAAGTACAAAAGACTTGGTATTCAAGGAGAGACCAATGAAGAAGCTAGTAGACTAATATGTTAGTTCATATTTCATTAACAAAGTAGTTTTTACTAATGCAGTCAAATTACAACTGCCCACTATGATAAAAATTCACCCAGTTGTGAATGTCAGTCAGATAGTACAATATAAAGAGTAAGTGGAAGAACAAAAGATAGAAGAGGTGAAACCAGTGAAGGTGGATAGAGTTGAAGAATAGGGAATGGAAAAAATTTTAAATAAAAGAAAAACAAGAGGAGTAGTAAAGTACTTGGTGTATTGGAAGAAATTTATAGTAGATAATATCTGGGAGAGAAAAGAAGACTTAGGAAATACAAAGGAGATAGTAGCTGAGTTTGAAAAAATGTTAAATACAGAAGTAAGACAATAAGAAAAGTTAGAAAAGAAGTGCTAAACAAGAAGAATACTCTGTATTAGAAATAATTAAAGTAGACTTAGTTGATTTCTATTTTTCTAGTCTTTTATGATTTATTTTCAATTTCTCTTTTCTTTTATAGTTGAGTTTTCTTATTAAAAGAACTTAGTTATAACTTTAGGGTAGATTAAGATATATACAAACCAGCTTCTAGAGTTATATAAAGTAAACTACTTTGTAGTAGAAACTCTATTAAGTTTTTTGTATCACTTAATACATGAGTATGCTTTTGCTTTAATACTTAGGCCTAAGTTATAAGATATCTTTTTGAGACTATCTAGTACAAAACTCTCTCTTTCTTTACTCTCTTATTATTCTCAACTGAGAGTAATATAGCTCTTAGTTAAGAAGAAACCAGCCAGACCCTAAGCTTAAGAGATTGGTAGTTACAACTAAAAGACATACTATGGATAGTAGGAACTAAGCTTAGATGCTTATCTAGATATACTCATTGTTAAAGTGAGTGATATTTAGTAGTATACTTGTGCTTCTTCTTGTATCAGCTCTATGCTATAGGTTTTCTTGTAAACTGTATATATAGGAGAATAACAGGCATTCTTAAGACTCTGTCTAGAGTGACTTTCTTAAATCAAAATACAATACAATTTAATTAGAATAGTAGTTAGTAATCTGGATAATCATTGAATAGTATTAGGTGAAATAAGTAGAGAGTGTCAGGCATGGTTCACACCAGGGGTAAAGTCCACAAAGTAGACTTGGAGATGTACAGACTAGTGGAACGACCTGAGCTTCAGCTTATATGCTGTGCTGTCTATCTACTACATAGTCGCAATTTCAGATAATAGGAAGAAGTCTGAGATAGAAGTGAGTACTAATTTGGTATGTCACTGTTGAACATCAGAGATCAAGTTCAATAAGAGTTTATCTTCATCAATTATCAGACTAGCGAATTACAGTATAACTACTAGTCTTATATACAAGTTTCTGCTATAGAAGATGCTTGGGGTTTCAGTAGTATAGCCCCTATTACCCCAAGCAGAGGTTTTAGTATTGAGACACTAATAGGAGTAACTTTGCTATGGAAAACCAAGTTGAATAGAAGTATCTCTATTATAGAAGATGGAATATCCAGATGATTGCATCACTGTCACAAGACATGTTGCAAGAAAGGTAGCCACTATGGAAGGCAGGCTTGTATGGTTGAGAGGAAATATCACTGCAGGAATGTAATTTCTGGATGGGTAGACTTGCATATAACAAAGAGCCTACTAGTATCTACTAAGATTTTATCAACTTCAGAGTATAAAACAGAGAGCAAAGGTAGTATAATCTTTTTTTCAGACTTAAAGACAAAAGGCTTTTTTTCCTATCTCTCTCCTATTTTCTAAAGCTTCTTATATTTTTCTATTTTGATTTCTCTCTATTTTCTTTCTTTATTTTGAACTTAGTAAAAGGGATCACATAATGTCACAACTGTTATAGTAATGTGACAAATTGTGACATATATCTCAAGTCAGTCACATATCACATAGTTATAATCATAATATTACATAACACTTAGAAAGAGAAATAATGTTATATATCATATGATATGATAACTTTTATATATGACTCATAGCATTTAGGATAAATGTAAAGCACACACAGACCATGCACTAGAGATATATAAAGTAGATCTATCTATACTAGAAACTCTACCAAGTTCTTGTCAAGTTCACAAACGGTAGACTTAGTTTTTCTCTATTTTATTTTTATTTTCTTTTTGTTTTATTTTCTTATTTTTCTATTTTTAGAACAGCTAGGGTTAGGGTTAGAAGTGATCTGTCACACTGTCACATCAGTCACAATCTGATGGTATGGTCACAACATTGGTCACAAGACTTAGGAGAACGAAGTAGAAGATTCTAGAACAAATGATATCATACAACATGGATACCACATGTTGACCTCATGTCATACACATGGTCATTTAGGGTAGGGTGCACGGTAGTGAGCACGGACCATTGGTAGTAGTATAAAAGGTAGACTAGTGTGTAAAAGGATCTCTATCGAGTTTTCTTGTATTACTCAATACAAGAGTTGTTCTTTTGTCTTACTCTAAGAACTTAAGATCATAACAGTTCTCTTATATTAAACAATATAAGTTTTCTCTTTTGTTCAAACTCTAGAACTTGGGTCATAACACTTCTCTCCAGCACTAGCTCTCTTTTCCAATCTATTTACATCACTGCCACCACCAATTACTAATTACACCACCACCATCTTATATAATAAGTGTTATAGTAACTACTAATCAAAATGATTAATAGTATACTAAGTAGTCTTATAGAGCAAGAGTCTTATAAGAATCACAAGAGAACTCAACAAGGAGTCTCTAATGTATTGCTACCCTATTTATACTACTAGTACATGGTCCATGCTAACAATAAATAACTCTACCCTAATATCCATATATCAGCTATAAGATAAACATACTATAGATATGTACTTTGTCATTATTCCTTCTAGTTCTTTCTATAAATTTCTAGGTCTATAATATTATATCATGTGATATATCATGTGACCATGGTCACATGCCTCTTTATTGTCCAAGAAATAAGATAATAATAAAAGAAAAGAAAAGATAAATCAAATCAAGATAAATAGATAAAAATAAATGAAAATCTAACTAAAATAAGAGTTAATGCATACTAGGACAATAAGTTGACAAGAATCCATTGACTAAATGGAGTAGTTGTGGCTCCTAATAGTGTAACAAATAGAACAGATAGCAATTTTGAGAAAGCAGTTAGTAGTATTAAGTGCTAGAAAAGCTATTACCCAAGATTTAGGCTTTTGAAAGAGTAAGAAGAGATAACACAACCATCTTTATTCAATAGGAAATCAAAGCAAGTAGTAGGGTTTGTAATAACCTGCAAGTTATACATAAGAATGAGGCTGAGAGGAAAACCAGTAAAAAAGTAAGTATAATAACTTTCTACATATATATAGAGAGAGTTAGCAGATATATAGAAGAAAAACTTATTGGAAGAAATAGAAGTAGGAAAAACTGAATTTGAATCAGCAAGAGATTTTTTGGCAGAGATAAAAATAGAATGCAGAGCTCAAAATAGAATTTGAAAAAGAAAATGATGAGTAAAAAAGATGGCAGAGTTGAAGTAGTATCATATTCTAATCCAGTCACATCTGTCCCAATCTACAAATAATGCCTATCTCTCTTATCCACACTCACAAATCTCTTCTAGTGTAAATCAACTCTGTTCATTCCATATTAATCACTTCTTAGATATTCTCACTAAATATTCTAACAACTCTATAGATCTCTATTCCTCTATCTAAGAACTATCTAAATCTAGAATACCTCACTTACAGTCTTTATTTTCTAAATACTATCTTAGACAAAATACTTGATATAAGCCTGGTAATTATACTATAAACCCTTATTCTATCATATACTATCCAACTACATCCAACATCCACACTCTTTTGCCCTCTTCTAGTACAGATTATACCACATTCTAATTACTCATCAATCCAAGAGCTAAAGCCTCTTTATTTTATATAAAGCTCTGAATAACAACTCCTGTGGTGCTCAACAACTCAGAGTATGTAAAAAAGTAGTATTATTAGAAAAAACTTTCTATATTTAATAACAATAGCCACTATGTATAGTTTTTTAGTCTGATGATCAATTTGGAATTGTACTATACCTACTCTCAGTTCATATCTAATCTCTCCTCTTTCAAAATCCAATCACACAATAAAGTTAAGCTAAGCATAATGTCTTCCTGTTAAAACCAAGGTTATCTTATCTACATAGCATTACTTTCAAGCTACTTCTATCCCAAGATTCTAATATCACCTGTTCTGTTTTCCATGCTACATTTGTGGATATCTCTAGTGAGTGTGAATCACCTCTAACATATCCTAAAAATCAACTAAAACTAAAACTCTTTTTTAATGTTGGCAATGATACACTTCTGTCAGGAAATATTAGCAATAATATAAGTCCAGATCTACTCTATAGAGGCTGAATTACACTCCTAGGCTGGTCATTACCTAGACTAGCTACTAATGGACTGATAACCACCTCTATCTTATTCTGATCCCTATTGTTTAGTTTGCTACAGTAGTACTATAGTTATTTAGTTAATTATAGTGTTATAACTCAAAACCCTTAGAGTTGGATTAAGAGGTAATCTTGTATTGGGTAACACAAGAGAACTCGATAGAGATCCCTTTACAAAGTAGTCTACCTTATATACTACTACTCATGGTCTGTGCTCACTACCATGCACCCTACCCTAAATGACCATGTGTATGACATGAGGCCAACATGTGTTGTCCATGTTGGATGACATTACTTTATTCTAGAACGTTCTACTTTGTTCTCCCAAATCCCATGATCAATCTTGTGACTGTGCCATCAACTTGTGACTGATGTGACAGCATGACCGATAAACCCTAACCCAAGTTGTTCTAAAAATAGAAAATAAAAGGGAAAAAGAAAAAGAAAACTAAAATAAAATGAAAAGAGAAAATAAAAATGAAGTCTATTGTCAATGATCTTGACATATAGTTGTAAATATTGATCAGTCAAGTACACAGACCATATACTTGGACTATCCTACTATATAATAGTGGTATAACAGAGTAGAATACTTTACCCAAATATCATCTGGAGTTCTTAGATACTTATGACTTCTTAAGTAAGACTAATCCTCTTACAACCTCTTTATCTTCGAGTAGACTAAATACTCCCAACCTTTTAAGTATGAAATATGTTGTCAAGATCGCTGAAGGTAGACTTAATTTTTATCTAGCCCTTTCATTTTTATTTTACTTTCTTTTTCATTTTCAATTTATTTTTCTATTTTTAGAACTAGGATTAGGGTTAAGTGACAAGGATCACACTGTCACATGACAGGTCACATCAGATAACACGGTCACAAGTCACATGATGCAAAAAAGGACGTAGAAGGTTCTGGAAGGATGATATCATACAATATGTTAAACACATGTTGGCCTTATGGTATACACATGGCTGTTTAGGGTAGGGTAGGAATAGCTAGCACGGACCATGAGTCCAAGGTATATAAGGTAGACTATCTTGTACAGAGTTCTCTATCGAGTTCTCTTGTGTTAACCCAATACAAGGTTCTTTCT
>Ga0157364_1005777_pt1 | contig 12649 bp, 6 predicted proteins | sample AttsexASBM2_FD_111476 | JGI IMG/M metagenome (GOLD analysis project Ga0157364, IMG submission 111476) | Fungus gardens microbial communities from leaf cutter ant in Ribeirão Preto, State of São Paulo, Brazil - Atta sexdens ASBM2 | ecosystem: Host-associated > Fungi > Mycelium > Unclassified ... | reverse complement strand
TGCTGCAAGCGGGCGCGAATAATTAATTTCGATCCATTCTGAATTAATGGTTCCATAATTTGAACTTACGTAATTTGTGGTTTAGCTAACCGCACATTATGCATCACGTTATCGCGTCTGAGTATTACGCGCACGGCGAAGACCCGCGGCGGATGAAATGCGCGGTCGTGGATGTTGGCAATATCGTGCGCGATATCCAGTCTGTCGAAATGTACCGTATAATCTCGCTTTATACCGTGTCTGCCGACGGATAATTGGTAACGTTGGCGCACCATTTATCTGATTGCCTTTTAATCGTTTTCATCTGCTTTAATCTACCATTATCCTACGAAATGGATATCGTTAGATTATTATCGACATCTTCGAGGTTGTATATTCTGGACGTAACTTTTTTCTTCGCGATTGCTTACGCCACAGGGATCATTCGGCCGTGAAATGCGGTGAGGGTGTCCGTCGTCGTTGGACAAACGAATTTATCTCCCCAGAGGGAGGAAGGGAATCCTGAAACTTTCTCGTAAAAATGTCGTCACCGCGATAGAGAGCACATTTTATTTCTCAATGTTAGAGAGACTAGCCGGACTAGCTATCGCAACAGCGTCCGCTCGTTTTTGTGAAGTGGATTTCCAAAATATCCGACAGGAAAATGTGTTGCAGGAATATCCAGAGCGAGATTTTATGAGAATATCTATCCTTCTAACGCTTCGCGCTAAAATCCTATGAAGTATAGCCGTTTTGCGGTGACGAACGAATATGGTTAGAGAGGGCTTTCCATTTGGTGACACAAGTATCACTTTATCTTTCTTGACATTCAGTAAGTAACAAAGATAAAACGACACCAGTCAACTTGTATTATCAAATGCAAAGCATCCAGAAAGGAGAAACCTTGCGTTACGAATAAAATCGCTGCGATCACGAAACACAAAAGAGGTTCATATTGATGACTTAAAGGCAATATCGTACAGACACTTCTACTATTATTAATATGATATATGAGAAGACTTTTTCAAAATGCATTTTGTCCAAAATTTGTAATTTTCAGAAAACAAGAAAAAAAAGAAACTCTGCATAAAAGAAAATTATTCACTTTACAGAAAATAACAATATATCAATCAGTATAGGATATAAAATTAAACAAAATTGCTAAACAATTGTTAAAAATTTTAAATAAAAATATCAAACAAATGCATTTTGTTTGTTTCTAATTAAAAACATAATGCACTTTGAAATATCTGTTTTTTCAGCATAAATTAACGATGAAAAAAATGCTTTCTGAATATTTCAGAGTAGCTTATAAGATGAGTCTTTCAACACTGAACGCTACGCCATCTCTAACTAAAAAAATGAAATTTCGGACAAAATGCATTTTAGAATTCTGCTCTTCATATATGACATGTCAACTCACTTGTTGTAAAGAACAATGTCGGGTAACCATATGTGTTCCGATGGTACATGGAGGGTGTCGACACCGCCATATTCGTCCGGATTCCACTTCAGCTTGTAATCGTTCCACTCCTGAAAGCAAAAAGAAGAACTGTAAATATGTCATTGATTTAACGAGAATAAAAGTCTTACAGCATTTTAAGATGATAGTAATATCATTTATCAAATCGACGATTTAATTGTAATATCAGCTTCAATTTATATATATGATTGTGTTTTAAATCCAACAATAAGTAACGCATAGTTTATACAGGATATTTCACAACTCACCGTTTTACAATATTTTAATGGCGTATTATGGTGATAAAGTAAAATAAAAATTTTAATACAAAAATGAGGTCACAAATTTTTTAATTATAATTAAATCGATCAAAGATAATCAATAATATTGCACAAAATTCTCACGATAATCACGTTATTAAAATATTGTACGATGGAGATTGATTCGGCGACAAGATCTAGCTTCAATTATATTGAATCTTTTTTTATTTGATGAAGATCTTAATGAATTATTGAGCAATCTTTGCTTAAACAAAGAAAAATTGCATGAAAATAAGCGGACTACGAAAGCCGTTTTCCTCTTCTATTCTTTCTCCTTTTTTTCACTTTACATATAACTGCTCTTATTATTTTTCCTTCATTCGTATTGAAACAATTGTGAAACCCATTTCGTTTTTTTGATAAGAAAGTGACAATTAAAAAAATTAACATTTTTTAGATATTGACAGAAAATCAATCCTGAAGTATATATTTTTATTGCAAAAACGATACATTTGTAACTCTTCCAGTTTACTGCTAGAGAAATATCATTTATCCTCTGATCAAATTCACATTACAATAATTTTTACAGAAAAGAGATATTTTTTAAATTAGGTAATCCATGCTGAAATTATTGCAAAAACAGTTGTACAGAAACATCTTATTTGGAGTTATGCACTATTTTTCCTTAAAAGGTTCCTTAAAACGTTGTTTTAATTCGAAATTTTTTAAATGCTTTCAAAAGTTGCTAATTTTGATATGTATCATTTTTCTATCCAACAAGCAATTAGATATTAAATTACGATAAAAAAAAATGTTTCTAGAAAATTTATTTCTAGGAGCTTATTGTCCAAAGTATAAGTTAATATTGATCCATAAAAGAGAAGAGTATATAATATTTGTAATTGAATATCCATCGTCACGAAGAAGATAACTTATAATCGTCTTAACTGTCAATATGTATCATCAAACCCTCTTACTACTAGGCGTCTTCGTGATCCTCATAATTATCTTACGGAAGTTTCGTCCATCGCTACTAATATCCGAAGATGCGATATCTTATTTCTACAATCCACTTTTCGGTTTACGCGTTTAAGTGAAACGATTAAGAAGCAAAGTAATTACGGAACTCTCGATTTTTCTTCTTGTCTCATCTCTTTTCATTTCATTTATCTTCACGGGATTCTACATTTCTCGAGACAGATAGCAACGTTCAAATGCGTTGCGGCGAGAAAGGAATCTTTCCCAGGACAATATTTTCCTTCGTCACTACATCTCTCACTGAATAGAAAAAAAAGAAGGAACCGAGGGACGCATCTCGTGAGTTGTTTTGAGACTTCAACCCGACTTTTTCACTCGTTATGCGTTCGTATTGAGAACGAAATTATTGATCGACGATAATGAGACGAGGCATTACGACAGATTAAAATGAATATTTACATGCGTCACATGTAAATATTCATATGTGAGCTTGTCACATCGATCCTATCGAGTCAGATTCCAAGATGCGTCGATATTTTCTAGCGTGAGATGGATGTCGAACTGATAGTAAAGCGTAACTCATGAAATGTTTTCTTACGACGGATCGATACTCGGGCAACGCCCGACAGCTGAGACTCCGTTTATAATCCAGTTACAGCTTATATAAATTTCACTTATTCACACACATATCCGTTGAACATCGACTAAATCTAACGCAGATTAACATCATCAATAATAGAATAATCGTATTCAGTTTGGAGAAATACACAATCTCTAATTCCTAGTAATATTCGTAATTTGATTTTACCAGCTCAATCCTAAGTAATCATAGATAAAGCCATTTGAATATTCAATTATTCAAATAAAGGTATTCAATTTTGAAATTATTTCTCGACTACACAGAATGAAATGGAAGACTATTGTTGCAAAATGAAAAAACTACGAAGATCTTTTCTTCGAAAACCATTTCTCTCCTTTATGTTTAATATGAAATTTCTTTTTCTCTTTTTCTTTTAATATAAAGCAAGCATGTATAGAAAGAAAATTGTATCTTAAATGTACCGCATGTAATAATTTTCATTCTTTATGATCTGTTAATTTATTTGTAACGAGATTTCTCATTATTAAATGGCCATGGCGTATGAGATCTCATCAGTATAAAAAGAAGAAAGAGACTTTATAAAATAGTCGTTCTTCGTGAAAATAAACGCTTTTTATACAAAGTTTTGCCGTTATAAAAATGCTAGCTACTAATAATTTTGAAAGCTATTCCGTTGCGCTCGTTACACAAGTAATACAAGTAATAGCTTGTGATTGTTATTTCTTATCCACATCTTATCCAGTCGGACTTACACAATTCATTAAAAATAACGTACATAAATAAAAAAGTTTTAATTTTAAAATAAATAGCATCCTATACGATGACAATGAATTATCCAGTTAAAAGGTTGAAATAAGACTTATTTGTATTTATAATTAGTGTCTGTTTTAAAAAGATACAAAATGACAAAAAATTTTTGTGTTTATCAAATCAATAATTTTATATAAATATATATATATACACACACACACACGCACGCACGCACGCACGCACGCACGCATACACACACATACACAAAATCAATTCTGGAGTGTGTTATATCTTATTAAATAACAAAAACAATAATTAATATTCAAAATTTGGCCATCTTTAGCTTTAATACAAGCTTTAAGGCATTTTAGAAATGCCTAACAGTAATTGCATCTCTTCACAGATAAATATCAGACAACAACAATCTCCAGTTCATCAACTGATAACAATTTTTTGATGCAGAATCTTTTGATATTTAATAAAATATAATTAATATTTCAGAGTTCGTTTTTTTTAAAATATGTTATTATATTATTATATTAAATCGATAATTATTTTATACGCATCAGAAGACGTAATGATTTGATAAACACATCAAAAACTCTACTGTCAATCTGTAATTTTACATACAGCCTTGGTCAAAAATATTAAGCCTTATTAATCATTATTTAAAGTTTAACTTCAAAATTGATTTGTGGCATTGGCTGTAAATTTTCTTTTGTTTCAAGAATCTTTTAAACTTATATATAAGTTGCCAGTGACGACATATAATAAAGCAAGTAAAAGAATTCCAAATAAATGGGTAAAATATAAAAAAAAATATAAGTATCTAATATTTTTTATCAAAGCTGTATCTATCTTCTGCGTATAAAATATTTTCAATTCAATTTAGAAACTGAGTCATTGCAAACAATACGAATCGAACTTGAGGCTGTTACATATTCGTCAAGAATTAAAGATTACTCTTGAGCATAATGTAATCTCGTCATCCTACGCAAAATTATATCACGCAGCAATGTGTGACAGAAAACAGCCGCTGCAGACACCTGCGATGTACGTTTGCGACGGTACGGTGCATCGAGTTTCGTTGCTCTTGCAGGCATTAATTATTCCGTTCGCAATTAGCTGAGTTCGGTAGGTACGTATCTAGCGTCACCACCGCAGTGCGCCTAAAATTCCCCGCACGATCCAGCGAACTCGGATCGAAATCAGTTACTGCGGCGCGCAACGAGCGAAGTAGTCGAAGGATTTTAATTACCTGTTCTTTTACATATTTTCTATCCTCTTTTTTGCCCTTCCTTTTATATCGCTCAAATGAACAAACGGTTCTTGCGAACAAACTCTTTGAAACAAAAGAGAACTTTTTCTAATGCGAGAAATCGATAAATTAATTTATTGAAATTTATAGACTGCACGTATATATATATATATGAAGTAAAAAAGAATACAATTAGGCATTTTTTGAAAGATTCTACTGAGAGAATTATTGACATGAGGAAGCTGTGTGAACAGCAATATGAACAGATGTACGCAATTATATAGCATGCACTTTAACAATTTCCCAACGTTTCTCCCTTCCTCCCTCCCTCCTTCTCTTACCTTGTGGGGAATGAGATGATAAACTGTCACACATCTCCCATGGAAAATTATCTTCCTGCTAAAACGATTATACGGCGGCTCGGATGATTCCGACGTTAATTTAGTACGCAATTCTAAAATGGGAATTTGCAAAAGGGAAACGCCCCAAGAGAACTTTGCAGAGCATATTAGAGTGCTCTATATTTCGAGCGGATTGTAATCAAAATGGAGAAAACTGAGGAAAAACTAAAACTTCGACACTAAATCCTACTATACTGAACTTCGGCGAGAACTTGAGCTCTGGTCTTAAGATTAAAACTAAAATTAACCAGGTAGATAATTTCGCTAATTAATCCGGCACTATTGCAGAAGCACGCAGTAGAAGTGTCGCGTAAGACAGGTTATTATAATATAGTAATTTAATAATGAAATAAATATAGTGATTTAATAATGAAATCAAGTTTTACAATAACAAGCGCGCGCGCACGCGCATGTGTGTGTGCGTGCGTGTGTGCGTATTTTTTTTCGTCTAGCTATGATCAAGCAATTACATAATTTCACGATTACATTAATCTATTTCTTCCATTGGATAATCTTGGAAAAAAAGTTTTCGCTTTTATTATTGCAATATGCAGACATTGTTGTATCAATATACTTTTTAGTGAGATATCATTAATTAAATATAATTAATACATAATAAATAAAAATAATTAATACATTATAATAATAAATATATTAAATGTTAAACAAGAACAGATGAATCCGAAACATCGGAGGCATCCGAGCGACGTTTTCGAACGTAACTAGTGTCAAAGCACAAAGCCCTATAAAGAAAGGGAAATAAAGTTAATTGAATTTCAGAAAAATGAATAACAACATGGCACTCTTCTCACAATTGAATATCCAATTGTGATTGAGTGACTCGAAGCGTAATCATAAAAGTTCAGTATTTTTCAATATCGTCATAAATTATGTCACACGTCATTTACATTCGAATTTTTCTACTCGCGCGACGGTGTTATGCGAAAGGCGCGATTTATCGAGGATTGATTCTACGACGTCATAAAATCGCACACCGATCACGATCTAGTGGGAGAAAAAAAATGCTAGCAATTTAGTGGCGATATTTTCTTTCTTACGGCGTAAAGTACCTTCGTGATACCAGCCGTCTGGGAAAAGTGTATCTCTTCAGTCTTTTCTCGTATCGTAAATATCTTTTCTCGAAGTATTCGTTCTTCTCCGTTGATTATCTTACATATAATTTCATTTTAACACTATATTTATTTCAACACTATATTTATTCAACAAATTGTAACGAATGAATTATTTAATATCCCGATTTTCTGCGTATATAAGAAACGATAGAAGATGCTTGTTTTTGTATTTTATAGCTTTCTCGTGAAAATTGCCATAGAAAATATACCTCTTAAGAAATCGTCTAAAAAAACCCATGCACTAAACTCTAATTCTAGTTGTGAATTATGGAGCACACATTTTATTTTGCGGACGAATTGTAAATTGAATCGTTTCGTACCATTGTCTATTTCCTCTAAGTTATTTACTGTTTCTTTTCTTTAGCTATATCTCTTTGTTAAAGAGGCGCGTTCGAAGTCGAAGAGAGCGAAGTGCATCGTAAATCGGTTTGTGTAGTATCAAGAAAAATATCATCGCAGGGCAATGGAAATCGGCACTAGAAGAAAGAAGAGAAAAAGGCAAAATCGACAACTATCTAGTGTAACTTTTTAAACTCGAGAACGGCTGAGATTCTTCGTATTTCTCCCAGGATGCGTCGCGCTGTGCGCCTCCTGTCGCGGAGTGCCCAAAGGATTTGTGGTGTATCCCGCATTGAAAGAGAAAGAAAGAGAGAGAAAGAGAGAGAGAGAGAGAAAGATTTCAGAATAAAGAGAAAATTCGCAGCCGCAAAAGGCAGAGAAAACTCAACATACGTTCGGCTTTACTCATCCTAGTCGCCGTCGAAGTCACGGGTATAATCGCGATTGACAATTCGCGAAAGCTCGCGAGAGAGATAAGAGACTGCGTCATTCTTCTTTCGACGATATGATGTCCGGAATAAAGCGAGTCGCACAACCAGCGGTACTCATCGTCGATATCGTGCCGTTTTAGCTTGAAGCGCGGTTGTTCCGTCGACGCTGTCACACGTTTAGATTTAGCTGCCATGTGAACGCAGCATGTTCGCTCTTGCGAAAAAATCTCACGGAGGAAAACACAGAGGAAAGGCACGCAGAGGGACGCACACCCGAGTCTATACATTTTTACCTTGCAATTTTAACGGTTATATTTTTCGACGTACCAGCAGAATGTTGCTATTGATAATAAAATTGCGAAACTAGCTTTGAAATACGAGACTCGGCTTGCTTTCAATATGAAAAACGTACATCTTTTTAGCGTTTTAAAAACTTACGCACGTACAGCCTACATTCTGTTATAAATGTCTCTTATTTATAAGACGGTATAAATAAAAATATTTAAATATGTATGTAAGGATACATACAACATATGCTTGTGCATATTAAAATTGTATATCTCTTTTAATTCAAAAGAGATGCAACTCAAAAAATTAAAATTTAAAAGAAAAGAGAAAAAACTATTTTTCTCTTGATAGAAAATTAATGATTAATCGAATAATATTAGCAAAAAGAATATATCCTTAACATGATTAAATATTATTTTTGTTATTTGTATTTCACAAACAAAACAGTTTTGACGACTTTTTTTTTAATTATAACAATTTTGATAATTTTTTTATAAAATCATGTTAGTTCATTTTTTTTTATAATTAAGTAATAGAGAAATAGAATAAAAGATAAGTAATATTTTCCTGGCTTATTCATAGAAATAATTCAAAAATCTTTTTAAGTTATGTAACTTTTAAAATAAGGGATGTATCCATAAAATTAAGTTGAGAATTTTAAAAAGATAAAACTACAAAGAGAAAAAAATCGACAAATAGAAAACAAAAATATTTATCATCCGTTATTATGAGAATTCATAACAAAATAGTGATAACATTTTTAGAACATAAATGCAAACAAAACATTTCGGATCATCCTGTTTCAGTCGGTTGTTTTTTTCCTTCGCGAGGTCAGACACGAATCTTTTAGGAACCCGTGTCAGAACATTTCGTGGAAAGCGGAAAATAAACGGAGGATAGAAAGAAATCCGTTGTTACGAAATCTGAAGTAGGTGAGAAAACTTGGCAAGACTGGAGGCTGTCGGCTTCTTTTCTAGCAAAAGCTGACAATCGTCCGTGTTGGACGTTCGGAAGCTCCGTAAAACTCGCCAACAACAATGGCAGAATAAATACACGATGCAAACATCTTGCCCTATTTAAACAAGCTCTGAATCGCGCGTATCCGTAATCCTCGGATCAGCTATTCCGCAGAAAATACAAAGGAAAAGCAACAACAATGCGCAAAATTTAAACACATCGGAACAAACTCATCGCTTTTGATATTTGCATTTTTGTGACTTGTAAAATAAATTCGATACGGCGCCAAATGGATTTTGCAAAATATTAGCTTACATCTCTCGAAAATTTCTCACTGGATATAAAGAAAAAAATTGCGTTTCCAAATTTTTCTGGATTAACTCTTCGTCTGCAATTTTGGTCTTTTTTTTGAGCAAACGAAATTTTGCTATCAAATTTCATTTTCATTTTTGTTCAAATTTTAATTTTTATTGTGACTAAAGATTTTAATTTAAATTAATTTTAATTTAAATTTAAAAAAAATTAAATTAAAAAAAAAACGTATTTGATAATGTAATAAAAATTGAAAGATAAATCTGAACTTTTTTTAAAAATTTGGAATAGTACAAAAATTTAGACTGGATGAAATTTCAATCGCAGATGGAAGATTTAGTTTACATAACATTCCCTAGTAAATTCGAACATTTCGTAGATTATGTGAAAATAATTAGCTTCATTTTTTACGTTAATTTCATTATAATCTTATTACAATCATTACTGAACAATAATATATCACAATACTTGCGAATAAATGAGATAAACTTGCATAAACGACTTAACTACGATACAATAACGTTACATTCAATAACATTGCGACAAAGTCTATGCTGCTCGCTATGTAAATCCACGCCCGATGTTGAATCTGTATTCAGAGCAGCCTTTGTAACGGACGACGCCTTCTTCATGCTATCGAGGAGTTAAGTAATGCAGCACGAGCGTTGGGTCGGCGCATTGGTTAATGAACAAAAGGGACGGGAAAAGCGAGAATCCGACTCCCATACTTATATTACGTTGCAAGTACAAAGGCTACGAAGGAGTATGGAACTTTCCTCTTGCCCTCGTCATATTTACAGTATAAATATCGCCAAAGAGAAACGATTTCTGCGCGTGTTGAGAGCTCGGACAGATTTTCGACGCGACAATAAAGACGAGCAGAGCAACTGTCTCTTGAAAATCCATCTACGGACAATAATGAGAATTCCCAAAGATACACGGAAAAAAATGATTTTGCTAAAGTATTTTAAAATTGTAATTAGATATAAATTTAAAAATGACTTGAACCATCAAAATAATTATATAGGATGTCCAAAAATTGGTTATTATAGAATGTCTGTATTTAACGGAAAAAACAATTTTGCAATTTTTTAAGATTTTTTTAATATGATTGGATCATACATTTGAATCTAATGAAGAGTAAAGCCAATCATATTAAAGAACTTTATTGTAACAATTGCAAAGCTACTTTTTCTGTTGAATGCAGCTATTGTTAAAATTTTTGCAACATCGCTCATTATGCATAAGAAGATTGTAAGGCAAATGTTAAGAATTGAAAAAGATCAGATTTTTTTCAGCCTAAATTGCATTTAAAAGTAATAAAAAAAGATTAGAGACAGTTGATCAAAAATTATTTCAATAAAAAGTAATATTTTTTAAATTTGTACTCTAATAGAAATATATATATATATATGTATATATATATAAATGTATTATAAAATAATGATAAGAATCAATTTTTTTTATATAAGTACTTTATGAATTCAAGAATATTTATGTAAAGAGTTACATTGGAATGCAGACATTAATTGTTGAATAAACAAAATATTTATTTGTTATAAACTAATTAGTAAATTTCAATAAAATTTTACGTGTAAGTCATTTTTAGTACTTAAAGTATTTATATAAAAAAATTCAGATTTTTATTATTTTTAAAATTTTTGTTTATAATAATAAAACTAATAATCAAATAAAATAAATAATCTATAAAAATGTGTTGCTCAATAAAAACAGAATGTTATGAGTACAACTTTCACATATATGTACTTTGTTTAAAACATAAATATTAATATATGTGTTTTATGCCCTTACAAGCTCCTTAAAACTACAAAATTATTTTCATAATTAATAAAATTATTTTCAAATCTATAATATTTATATAGCTACATTTTTAGATACTTCATCAAAATTTTTTCTAATTGAATTCGATATTTTCTCCATTTCTTTTTTTCCCTTTTTTGTCTTTCTTCCTCGCGTAGCTGATCACAGAAACAATGCGACGGTAATAATACGGCGATAACCCAATTAAATAATTTTTCGATAGGCTCGTCGATAATTTGTGCATGCATCGTAATTGAGCTCAATGCAATTCCATGCGGCACACAGTCGATTACAATTTCCTATCGATGATGAAATCCAACCGATACGTCGATAGCAGCGATACCCTGCGCGTGCATTAAATTGTACAGCTCGCGTTCCGTTGTAATTATTCTAACAATATCAATAATAGCAATAACGATCCGCAGCGTACGCGAGACAGTCGAACTCGATAAATCCGGTCTCGCGAAATCGATCGCGCTAATCATACAATTGTTGCTAATAAATACTCTATCGGGGCGTCCCTCGCATTTTTTTTCCCCAATTATAACAAGAAAATTTCCTCGCTCATTGTTTCCATCAAGTATAAATTGTCTTCTGTGAAGATAATATCCACCTTGTTTTACAAACGAGACAGGATCGATTGGCGACGGATTCAATTAAACTTTCCTGCTCTTCCGATAGCTCCGATTGCCTTTCTGTCAAGAAAAACATATGACTGTTTACCTCCCGAGTACTGTGAAACTTCCTAAATCCATCACACAATCGCTGTTGAAACTGCTAGTCGGCTTCCCTTTTTTCGGTTTCCTTCTCTTTGAACAGTAATCGCAAGCAATTCTGAAACTCCGATAAAGAGACGCCACTTCAACGGGAACTGACATGACGCCGAAGGGGAACTCACCTCTGATCCTCCACATCCTGTCTCGTTCATCCGCCATCGTCCTGCGGGTCGACATCAGAAAAAAAAGGGAAGACGCCGCTTTATCGACACTGACAAACGGTCGTAACGAACCAGATAAAAGGAGGAGAGCAAAAAAAGCTTCACACAAACGGGAAGCATGTGGTTGCGATGCATAAAAAGTCGGAACTTTTCTGCCTAGGTCAATTTTTCAACTATACTTCTGATAAACTTTCGAGTCTTCGATCTCGCTATTAAAGATTATCTATGGCTAAAAATACGCCGGTATTCGTGAGAATTTCGATCCGTGCCTTCAACGGAAATTCTCCGCAAAAATTCGTTCAAATCATAAAAACCGACTTCAAGAGAATTTTATATGACTTTCGACGATTGAATGCAACATAGAATTTAATGTAAAGTAAAAATAAAAAATTTAAATTCATATGCTTGTATTATGAAAGAATACGATTAAAGTATATATATTTATTCATCTAAATTTTCAAATATAATCGCTTTGTTTTATATAATTTTATACTGATTACGCAACGATATAAAAAAAATTATTCGATAGATTTTTCTCTATTTCGCACGTACAGAAATTTGGAACACCTTGAAAAAGTTACACCAAAGTCAACCAACAGATATCTGTACATTCCGAAGAAATTCATTCTACCGCGATACCAAAGTTTTTTGGATCATCGCCAACGACGGCCGACGACTCTTCGAGAATTCCAAATATTCTGCGTTGTAAGACGAGGATTGCATCCACGAGCGCAAGTACGTG
>Ga0157364_1005776_pt1 | contig 12649 bp, 10 predicted proteins | sample AttsexASBM2_FD_111476 | JGI IMG/M metagenome (GOLD analysis project Ga0157364, IMG submission 111476) | Fungus gardens microbial communities from leaf cutter ant in Ribeirão Preto, State of São Paulo, Brazil - Atta sexdens ASBM2 | ecosystem: Host-associated > Fungi > Mycelium > Unclassified ... | reverse complement strand
CACACACACACACACACACACACACACACACACACACACACACACACACACACACACACACACACACACACATGCGCGCGCGCGCACTTTTATATGGATTCTAAGTTTTTATATATATATATATATACATATTTTTATATATATATATATATATATATATATATATATATATATAAAATTTATTTTATAAAAATTTTTTAAAATAAAAGATAAAATGTTCTATAAACACGATCCTCTAAGTCGATGCTATTCAGAGATATACTCTTTGAAACATTGGACATATTGGCACATTTTGACATGAAATATAAATTATTCCGTAAATGTATGTCTATTATTTTTTTGGTAACAGTATGTTAATAAGTATTATTTTGTGTACAAGAATGAATTGAATGAATTAGTGAATTAGTAAAGAAAACACATAATTTCTTTTTAAAAAAAATGTGCAATTTGCAATATGAAATATCTCTTCTGAAAAACAATTTATTTACGTTTTTTTTTACATTAATTGAATAAAGTATAGCGATAAAAAAGTGAATTGTCAGAATAGAATATAAAATATCTCATATGTAATTAAACTATTAATTTTTTGATAATTCTACTTTAATACTTTTATATGCAGAATAATTAAAGGAATCATACAATCCGTCTAATAATCAATTTGGGCATCTCACATAATTATTTTAATAATCTAATTATTTTCAAATTTGTGTCTAACTAAATTTTTAGATATTTTAGCAAAACTGTTCTTCCCGTGCATTACTGACTTGAAGAAGGTCAGGTAATCCTTGTTGATTCTCGCGGTTTGTAAGAAGCGCAAAAGAAAATCCGCCTTTATGATAATGATGTTTTTTCGCAATTTTCGCTCCTGTTTTAGCATTATTCTGTGTCCCTTCGGAATCTTGCGTCGTCGAAAGAAGGTAATGTAGAACGGCCGTCTCATACGCAGAAGATCCTGCAAGTACATCACATTACGGTAGCACGTATTCACGAGGGTAAGCAGTTCGGTAATCGACCTTTTGCTTGGTGAAGCCACGGTCTCCGGCCGGTTTACAATCTTCTCAAGGAAATCCTTATCGATCATCAAGTAACCCATATTTATTTTCGCTATAATGCGATGCAGTCGTTTCATTCGCGCCTGCTGTTGCACTTCAGGATCGTTCACTTTGAATCTCACCTCGCCCTCCGCAATACCTGCGATCATAAAACTGATCTTTGTGCACGTCAGATTATTGAAGCAATTTCGAAGTGATTATACAAGCATTATTTTTTATTATTATTTTCCCTTTGTAGACCATTTGCATCTTCCGTTATCAATGTGGATCTTTGAACTTCAGTTCAGATTTTTATATTGTTCCAAACTGTGTAAAAATTTGAAAAAATTCTTGTATATTTGTGAAAATTTTAATGAGTTTTTACTATTATAGAAGTTACTATTATAGAAGTTGTTGAAAAGGCGATGAAAACCTGACAATTTAAAAAATTAAGTAATATGAAATATAACTTAAATATTAATTTCTTGCATAATAGAAAATGGAATACTATTTGAATATACATTAGAGTTAGTATATTTTACAAATTTCTGTGACCCATTCCGCATTTTATTAATTTTATTAATTTTTTTACAGATATAAATTTATTTATCAGAATTCACAATCAAAGATTGACTGTACTTAATTAGCCGACGGAGATTTATTATTATTTTATTTTTAAAATTTTTTCTTATTTCAAATAATGTCCATAGTAGTAATATTTTCTGATAGATGTTGAGAGAAACGTGACGATTTCTCGGTCATACTACTGAGAAATACTTATATCACAGTTACTTGACTTCGCTTCGGGGTAAAGCGAGGTCCGATAAGAATCCAGATATTTTCTTGCTTTTTTCATGAAAATTGAATTTCACCTCGTAAAAGTCAGTGAGCACTATTCCTGAGAAGTGAGACTATGTCGACTGTTCTCTCGTCATCACTCTCAAGTACTCGTTGAGTACTCGCTCGAGAACTGATATCGCGAGCGAGTACGATTATTTGCTCATTTCACTCGAATCGCGATATGCACCTGCAAGCTCGTCTTCCTCCTCCTCGAGCTTGCCGAGTAGGAGCTCACGATGCTTCCACAGATGCCGTATCCATGGGTAGAGCAGCAGCAACGCGATGGGCGACGTGTTCCGGCCGATGCAATCTTCGATGGTCTCGTTTGCCTGATAGACGCCGTGCTCAAAGGTCATCCCGTGCCGCCGCATACCCTCGTAGGCGTGAACCAGACTGTGACTGAACTCACCGATCTGGAAAAGCGCCTCCATTCGCATCTGCCGCACTTTATAATGGCCAGGATCTGTGGAGAGTGAAACGATGATGCACGAATGTAGAAATCAATCAAAATACTTTTTCTTCTGCTATTTTTTCTTCTTTTTTTATGAAATTTTTTATGAAATTATATAGAGCAACAGATGATTATTGAAACATACATCATTGATCGACATCCCTTAAGAGACTAACGTTTATACAGCACGATTTTTTACAGGATAAATTTTTATCCTTATTATTTAAGTTATTTATAATATACACTGTAAAAAACTACAACAATTATAATGTAATTTTGGAACTTATTAGATGTATATTTACACAGTAAGTAAAGTTTTGTAAGTAAAGTTACAATTTACAAATAAAATTATTCTTCTTTATATTAATTAAACAATTTGCAAAAGTAGATTTTTATTATATAAAAATATATTTTTATTAAAGTAATTTTTATATGTATTATTTATGTAACTTTACATGCTTTTTTACTATCACATAGGCTGAAAACATGAAACGAAGTGAATTTTAAGAAAATAGCCATGAATAAATAAAAGTTATTATTGCATGTTATTATTGCAGATAAAATAATAAAAAGAGTGGGCGGAACAGTTAATAACTAGGATAATTACAATAATATTTATTTGCATATTATGAAGGCGTTGAAAAAGTATTTTTAATATCTAATTACGTTTTTAATTTTAGATTCTATAATTTCTTGTAATCATACCTGTTTTCATACATTTCTCTGACAATTTTTCCGCCGCGAAATATTTCGTGCACTTGATGAGCGCTTTGTAGAGACCGATTAACGTTCTTAGGTTCTCGATCTTGGCTGATTTGGACGATTTTTCGAAATAATCTATGGCCAAGAAACATCTTCCCAGAGCAATCAATTGATAGCCCCATTCACGATAAAGTATAGCTTCCCTGTAAATTTCGGGAGGTTCTTCCTCCTTCAATGCCATCGACATGATGATCTATTGAATATTTCTAAGCAGAGAGAAAGTAATACTTTTTGTTAGACACACACAACACGATAGCAAAAACTAATATTTCCATAAAAATAGTAATAATTAATGAAAAATTATCAGGATCCTACGTTTTTTTCTTCTAGACGATAAATTTTTTTGATGTGCGCGAAAAAACCGCGAGACTTCTGTTTTCACATGATTGCTTCTTTCGCGTTATTAAATTTTATTAATCACATGGATGATTTATTAAATTCGTGTTATCTCTCGCATTACGTGACATCCAAATGACAGATTGATGGATGGATCATCATGGATGGAGCATATCACGTGAAAATAGATGAATATGAACGACGATACATTGCGACTGTCGCAGATTCCAAAATGCAGCTTTACAATAATGTAATTTGACACAATCCGCAAAGTGCTAATTTGGTTTATCCCAGCATATTCGTGGTTGTAAATTGGTAGATCAATAGAGAGAGAATAGCATAGCATTAGTTATAAATGAATTTCAGTGGATTGAAACACCAATGATTAACAATGTATGTCAAAAAATATTTAGCGTATTGATATAATTTATTGAAATATACGAAATTGTGATTATTATTTTCTTCATAAAGCATTATTTGTACAATTTAGAAGTGAGATCCGAAAAGCATATATCCGCACAATGAAAAAGCAATGTTTGAGGTATTTTGCTATTCGGGAAACCAGGTCATTTTTCCTTGAATTTTTTCACGGAAAGACCCCGCATTAGAGCCTATTTGTTTCATTGTCGCGTTCCATTATACGACAATTAATGCCACAAAGGATTCTCTTGTACATGTTGTGGTATTTAAAAATGAAACCGGATTGTGATGAATACTCTCTTAAACTGATCTCTGGAATACTCCAAGGAAACTCAGACGAGAACTTTTTGGCTGCCACGCTTTACATCTCAAAGAGAATATTCAACAAAATATTCAACAGGATATTCTGAGATTTTGGACTATTTATTATTAAAATTTTCATCAAAGCAAAAGTTAATTAACATTTTTATTGTAATGAAATATGCTAAGTAATATGAATCTAAAATATATTGGTAAAAAGTATCGAAACGACAGTTCGTTTTTTAAAGGTTCTTTGTTCTTATTGCTAGCTGTTAAAGAAATTATTGTCGTTAGGAAATTATAGAATATTATGTATTTTACAGATTACTATAAACCGACCAAGACGAATCCTCCTCGTAAATTATCGCGGACCATCGGGTTAACGGTGCCCTCGAGATGCGGTGATGGCTTTGTTGTATAGGTTCGCGCAGCTGCACGATCGCAGTGGCACGCGGGTCTTCTCCTTCGTCGTCACTAGGACCGTCGTGCGCGATCCTGAGAGGGACGTCACCAGCAAAGAACTAGTATGCGGTTTTCAAAGATGGGCCGTCGCTTTTTCGCGCGGGGAAAAGGTAATTTGAAATTTCGGTGATATCTGATTATTTAATTTATTAACTAGAATTGCTAGTTATGAAATCTTTCCTATAGTCTATGAATTTCTAATTAATTCTCAGCAGAAATGGACGTAAAAATTTTTTCTTTTTACTGAAAAAAAATCTGGTAATACCAAATGTACTTTGTTTAGCGTATTAGTACAATATTTAGTATATATTATCAAACATAATCATAAATAGAAGAATGAAGGGGATTATGGATTTTGTTTTACTGAAATAATTCAATAGATATTTATGTTATATAATTACTTTTGATACATGTTTATTAGTCATAAAATAGTATTAATTATGCTATAGAAGCTTTTTGGATATATAAAACGAACACAATTTACAAATAATTGAAGAAAAAGTGCGATTTTGGAAGAGGAGAGAGAGCTGGATATGAAATATCACCAACTAATATACATATAATAATAACTTTACACGTTGGACACATTTTGTTATTAAATTTATTTCAATTATATCATTTGAAAGCCACAGTCAAGCTAGACTAAAGTTACAAAATTAATGTCAATTACGTACTTCTCATAATTATATATGCATCCGTAAAACTGTCTGCTACCTGCAAAACTGAAATGCAGCTTTTGCGACGCATTTCAAAACACAGTAAGCATTAATGAATAATGGCCATCTTATAACCAGACTGTGTGAAGAAATAATTTTGATTAATTCCAGCAAATCTATACAAAAAATATACAAACTATACAAAATCTCATATTCCACACTTCCCATTTATTTTATATTCCTTTCTTTTAAAATATGATAATAATAATAATAATAATAATAATAATAATAATTAACAGTTTGATAATAATAAGAAAGATAATAATAAGATAATATTTAGAAAAATAAAATTGTGTTTAATCGATTTTGGTTATAACCAAAATTTAATTATGTGTGCGAAATTATTTTACTAAAGTTATAATAATTATATTATATAGATTTGATTGTTATTACCAGATCTTTTTCAGAATTGTACGTAGAAAATCTATCCGTTTAGATTAACTCTCTCTCTGTCTTCCATTGTTTAAGCTTCCATTGCATCTCAAAGACATACAATTATAATTAAAATTAAATAACGAGTCCCTATCCCCGATATGTACTAAGGTTCTGGGCGTATACTTGGTATGGCGTGGCGCGTCAAGAAACCTCCGCGTATACGTGGATTTCACGTTTACGCTGCTGAATCGGGAGCACTTCTCTATGAATGAGAGCTTTTCCGGCAAACGAGTCAAGTTTACGTACGAGGCGCCGGCCCAGGGCAACCGCAGTTACATTGCCGTAGCAGATCTCTACAGCCGTAATTTCGCCGATACGAACGGCGAGTTTCAGCTGGAGCTATCCATGGCGAATGTGCGGACGGTCTACATGACGGAGGTCAGGATGCCAACGTCGGTGTTCTCGGCCGGTCAGACGAAGCCGAGTAAGCTGGAGACCGACTATTTCGCGTTCGGCGGTTTCGACTGGAATCTGGTCATCTATCCGCATGGCAAGGACGCAGACGGTTGTCGCGGTCAGGACAGTCGCATGAGCGTCTACCTGATGAGACTGTCCGGTTTCGATCATCGATGCAGGGTGAGATACAGCCTGGCTCTGGGCGAGGGTGAACGGCGAATCGACTCCGGACAAATCGAGGATATATCTGATGCTGAGGGTTGTGGCTTTGGATGGCATACGAGGGTTAGATGGTCCGATATCGCGCACAAGGGTACGCTCCGTGTGTCGCTTGAGATGCTCGAGGCGAGGACCATTTGCGAGGTCGCGGTACAAGCGCTGGGCACGTCGGTTCTGCCGGCTGCGCCTTGCTACGATCGTGACAAGCAGGCCTGGGCAATCCGCGCCGATCTCAACTCTGACACAGTCAGGCTGCATTTGGTGTATAAAGACATCCATAATGTGCCGAGAAATCATTTAAGGTGCGTATTCTACTTTTATCATTGAAAGTCGAAATAAAATTCACCAAAATTAGATTTAGATATAGAATAACGCTATATATTTTAAACGTATAGCAGATTTTCTTGTATTAATTTAATATTTTTTCGACACAGAATAGATATGAAAAATCCTGATCTGTAAATCAGCAATCAATTATTGTAATCAGTTAGTGCTGTCTGAAATTGTGAATTATTGTACTGTATGAATGTTCGTTTCTATTATCTTTCTTTTTCTTAATAAAGATGGATTCTTTTCTAGAATCAACAGCAAGTTTGAAAAACACCGAAAAGATAATGTTTATGAAACTAAAATTTTGAGAAAATTTTTATGTGAACAGGTATGTCAGTTGGTCGGCATATCTGTTGAGAGGCGAGGGACCAAATATCACGGCGATTGGGCTACCCGGCGAACCATTCAGCCGCTACTACGTTCAAGAATCCGTCGACGAAGGCATCATCATGGAGACGAACGTGGACATGAATGAAGTAAAGGAGAATCATTGTCCATACCTTACGGACAAAGGTCAGCTAAGGATCCGGTTGGAATGGAACGAGAGTCACCTGCTCTTTCAGGCGACCTACCACAAGTACGATGACGTATGTCGTGTACACAATCAACAGATGCGACGTGAAATCGTATCGCTACAAGCAGAGAATTACAGTCTCGAGCGGCAGCTGTTTAGTTATCAGAAGAGCTTGGCATATGCACAAGCGCAGCAGCAGCAACAGCAACAACATCCAAATCAGCAGCATCACTCGGTGGTAGGTCATCAGGGTCATCTCGAGCGATCAGCGTCCAGTGATACTGAATACGCTTGACAAGTGGAACGCGAATTATCAAAGTCACCAACATCATCGAATTACCGACGTCAGTTGCCGGCGGCGGCGATACCGGAGGAGGACCAGCGAGTGCATCAGAACCTGGTTAGGATGATGGATCGACGGCTAAGCAATGTGCAGCTGCAGCAGCAACTCTATGAGGAGCAGCGGCAGCATCACCGGCACAGTAACGGCAGTGGTGGCAGCGGCGTCTCCTCGCCCAGACGGAGCATTGATCGCAGCGGCCAGGAGTACCGTCGCAGCATCCTGCAGCAGCCCAGATCCAGCGTCGGCGCCAGGTCTAGCAATGGAGGCGGTGGTGGCGGCGGCGGCACTTACGACAGCCGCGCTGCCGGCAACAACGATCGGTATGCCAGCTACTATCTGGGATACGTCGGCCAAGCGGCACATAAGCGACGCAGGACCACATTCTGGGAGACGCTGACGGGTTTGGTGTGCTCCCTGGGTGCTTTGGCCTCCAGAGCGGCGAAGATGGCCGCCAGACGGGGCGATCCTCTATGAGGGTACGGCCGACGACTGAAGACGCAATTGCGGGGATGGGCAAACGCGTGGGAATGTGACATGGAACTCGTTGAGCATGCATATGTACATCACGTTCTGTCTATGTATGTCGGTGCAATATCTCGCGCCAAACGGATTTCGAGAGATATTAATGACAAGAGTCACATAACGATCAAAGGAGTTGTATAATCCTAACATAAAGTACATGGTTGGTATCTTTTTGTATTCGTTTCTTTAAAAATTATATTTCTAAATTGTATTCTTTCATATAGCTTTTTAATTTAATAGTAGTATCATTTAGTATCACTTAAGTTTTTCTATACTTTAATTATATTTCTTTTGTTATAATAATTCCTTAATAATATAGCAAATTATATTAACAAAATTGCAAAACTTCCTTTAAGTTTCATAATTTTTTTTCAATTTAATTTTTTTATTATATACCGTCAGGCATACGAAAAAAGTATCTTTCTATTTTTCATAAGATACGTTTGAAATGTACAATACAAAATATGCGTTGGACGCGCCATATACTCGCCGCACACACAGGGTCAGTCTTTATGCGAGACGTGTTTGCAAATGGTCCCGATTTAAGAGATCACTGTACCGATTTTATGAGACAGAACATCCCGTATACATGTAACGTAGGAATACGTAAGGAACAAAAGAAAACCGAAGAAAGAGGATCTCGGGGGGTGAGTCTAGGGTCGCGTTCTCCTCGACTCTACACGACACACACAAACACACACGATTCTATACGCACACGCATACATACGTACACAAACATAAATCTATCTACTTGTCAATTTACTAAAGAACCTATTTTCCTCTAAAGACTTTTTTCACCTATTGTGTACATCGCCGTGGAAATAAGAGGATATACGCGTTGGCATAGGCCAAGCCAAGTAACAATACTGTAATTATTGTAGTACGTATATTAAACAGAACTTTAGAGTACAGTCAATGTTATATAAGCGAACAAATACGAGAGGAATGAAAGAAAGACAGAGAGGAAGAGAAGAGGGGAAAAAGCACGGACCCATGTGCTTCTTTGAAGGCTTTTAAAAGGCTGCATCATGATGCGCGTAACGCCATCGTTGTGCAAATTGAGTTCACTCAGACGCTCTAGTCAATTTCGTCCCCTTCAAATTGATCTTTTTACTACGAACATTAAGAGTGTCATTGTTATACAATTCTCTACGTTTCCATTTAAGCTATCGCTACTTGCCGTACAAATATTAAACCGAGAGATTGAGCCGGAGTATTTATTAATTCTAAAATAAAACATCTGAGACGTGAGTTAATAGATATTGAGAAAAATATATTTTGTGAACTTACATTTATTATTTCTCATTTGCATTTATCTTTACAAAAAATTGAAACAATAGGAAATTAAAAAAAGACTCATTCTTTTAAATCAAGATAACTTTTCGTCTATTTCATGTGGTAAATATAAAAAACGGTGTTGACATAAATTAGTGATACAAAAGTATAAATTAGACTTCCAAAGTTCTTGTAGGAAACTTCCTGGCTTCAAAAATTAGAAATTCAAATTTATAGAATAAATTTCTTTTATAACTCGCCTATCTTTTGAACGTCCTACAGGACGTCCTATAGGAACCAATCAAGCGATCTCACACGATACTTAAAGTAACTACGAATCACACGATAATTAAAAGTATTTAAACTGAGAATCATACGCAGCTTTTAAAGCACAGACTTTCGTGTTAAACAAAAGTTAAATGATCAGGGTAAAAATATAAAAGAACAAGAAAGAGCGAATAAACCATTACTGATACGTATTATGTACATGAATTACTGATTAGCGTTGCCAAGGTGTCCTCAATTGAACGTCATTATCCAAGAACATATGCTATTTTGATGATTTATTTATTATAATTTATATAAACAATAGCGCCTCATTTTCGCGATTTCATAATTTTTTGATAATATTTTTATAAATACACATTACATATCACGCTATTAATATCAATTTATTATTAATGCGCACACTTTCCTTTTAAAAATTGCGGCAATTGTCCCTCTAAAAACTGTGGTACACAAAAAAATTTAAACAGTATAACGTGAATAATAAGTGGAAATTGGCCAATCACAGTAGAGATCATAAACCAATAACGTAACGATATAAATCCAAAATGTTAATTTACTTATTGCTTATTACTTATATTTGCCTTATTACTTATATTTTCTTGTATGCAACAGTTTTTAAATGATAGATGCAGTTTTTAAATGATCGGCAACGCTAATAAACAATTCACACATTTCTGGTAGAAACATTTTACTGAAATTTCGCATAAATTTAAAACTGATATTTTAACAAAATTGTTGAAAATTCGCTAAAATTTTACAATTTCGCAGAAAGATGTATGTTAAAAATTCAACATAAAAATTTCAACAAGAACCGGTTAATACAAATATGAAATGTTTTTCGCTGTATATATTCGTACACAAGTTAACTTTCATTCAAATGCATTCCCTCGGATGAGATACGTTGAAATAGTTACATCTCTTGTAAATCTTAAACATTTCTCGACAAAATTGCGTTTGCTGTAATTACAGAATTTCGCGGTCTCTCTCGATGACATTCTCGTCTTACTTTACTCCTTGTTGTCAGAACGATACAATAATTTCCGCCTTGCCACAACGATATTTTATCGTACATGTGAGAATTCTATACTTACCGAAATACATAGCCATACAAACTATGTATTTCCTCATAAATAGATATATATATATATATATATATATATATATATATATATATCTGTGACACCGACAGGTAACATTTGATCGATACAGTATCGCCGGTCCGCACATTGGATGTTCCTCGTGAACACGTATATGCACGCTTACGTACAGCCGAAACTATCCTGCGTCAAATGTGTGTATGTGTGCATATGTACGTGTGTTTTCAGGTGATACGTCGCTCACAGCTAGAAATTCTAGAAAACTGCGACATCTATAGTATATGTCAATCTAGCAGAAGAAGAATTCGTTAACCAGAACCGCTAGCAACACATTTTCGTGTCATTTCTAAAATCAAAGTCACAAAGACATATTATTATTTTCACTTGACATAAAAAATTTCCTGATCAAGTTGTCAAATTTTTAATAAAAAATGCAAGCAATTTTTTAAACACAGGAACAAAAAGCAATTTTAATGTTAATGGCTCGATTATTTCTAGGACAAAATCCGGAAAAAATTTTTGAAAGGAAATGTTTCCACATGAAATGTTTCCAAATTAATTTCACTCTGAAATTTTTCAAATTAGAGTTTGAAAAAAAGCTCACTCTTTTTATTGATCAATGTTTTTAAATCATGAATTTATTTTACATTTTTAAATATTTCAATCTGCGTATTATTGATCTTTACATGAATGATGTGACAAAACATTGTTATCCATATTTCATATATCACGATAACATTTTGATTAATTTTAATATTAATAATGGCTATTAGAAAAGATTGTACAGTTAAAAGTATGGAAGTCTTTAATGAAGAATTTTAGAACGACAATGTAAGCGGCTCTAGGGAAACTGTAACAAAGTGTCAAAATTGCGAAAGGACCAGGCTCGCAATAGTAGCTCGTAACAATACGCCCATATCGCGCACAATCCGTGTACTAGTACTGCAGTCAATTTCATCGAGATTATATCGGTCTTGCTCGTCTCTCAGCGAGAAGATTCCCTCAGCATTCTACGGCCGGGATAAACATCCGTGGGAGAAAGCGCTCCTTTCCACCCGAAACTTTCTACGCGAACTCACGTTCGTCGCAAACGTATATAGCAGCAGCAGCTCTGACAATCGCACCTAATCTCATCTCACCACGATGAGAATCGAATGTTTGTCCACCGACGTGATCTCTGGCGTTTCCGTTTTGACACGTTTGAGGGAATCCTGACAACGTATCTCGGAAAGAAAAAAAGGAAAAAATCGATTTAACATCGATTGCCAAATTTCTATTTAAAAAAAGATATTTCTATTTAAAATAATATTGTACAATAATTTAAAACAATTTTAAATTTGCGATAGATAATCCAAAAATGTTCTCATAAAAATTCTCATAAATGTTGCCATAAGGATCGAGGATTCGCATCATGTATACTGAAAGAAAAATTTTAGGTATTTGTGATTTTTTTGTAATTATATAATATTATAATTATAGTTACTACTGCTATAATATTAATAATAATAATTATATTTAGAGTGCTATCAAAAAATAATTTGTAGCAAAAATTATTATAAATATAGTTATTATTAGAAATGATTGCAGTTACTATAATTTAACTATAATCTATAGTCATTTTTTGAGCTAAACATATATATAAAACATATGATAATTGCAATGATAATTTAACTATAATAATTTATAGTCGTTTTTGAGGCCAACCATACAAAATATGATTGCCCAAAAAATGACTATAAACTATAATAATTGCAATTATTTTGTTTTGTAATAATAACTGTATTTATTATCATTTCCCGTGTTAACTACATATAATTTTTAATAAAACTTTAAATATAATTATTATTACTAACACAGCAAGAATATATATATATATATATATATATATATACATATATATAAATCTATAATT
>Ga0157364_1005775_pt1 | contig 12651 bp, 4 predicted proteins | sample AttsexASBM2_FD_111476 | JGI IMG/M metagenome (GOLD analysis project Ga0157364, IMG submission 111476) | Fungus gardens microbial communities from leaf cutter ant in Ribeirão Preto, State of São Paulo, Brazil - Atta sexdens ASBM2 | ecosystem: Host-associated > Fungi > Mycelium > Unclassified ... | reverse complement strand
ATATATATATATATATATATATATATATATATATATATACATATAAGCGCAGCTAAGCGAATCTTTTTTTTTAACACGTTAGAAGATAAATATTTAAAATGCTTTATGAGAAATACATTAATAGAAATACATTAATAGAATACGTTTAAGAATTAATTATTGTAAAAAATGTATCAATTTATCTGTTGAAAAAAATATGCATCAATATCTATTTTATTCTATAATGAAACAGATACATAGAACTTAAATATTCTACAAATTCTTTGAAATGGAATCTCATTCTTTAAAAAATGAAAATTGAATTTTCTTGAAAAAGAATGGCTCAATTTTCAATCTTCAAAAATGAGATTTCACTCTACAGAATGAGATTCACTCCAAAAGTTATGAAGAGTATGAATTAATATTACCGATATATATATATATCAACTTTTTTTCACTGGATTTAAATAAGTCACTGTTCCAAGTCTTAATTTTCGAGACTGATTTGCATATCTTCGAACTTAATGTCTGTCGAGCCTTGTCAAGGCAAATGTTTAGAACACGACGACGATAAAACGCATCTTGCCAGACGCCAATCGTAAACCTTGTCCCAAAATTTATACATAACAAATCGCAATTATGACCGAGGCTTCGTCGCCATCGGGGCTTCAATCAGCCCTCGGTCTAATACGTCTCTTTCTTTCCCTCCACCCTTCTCTCTCTGTCTTTCTCTGCGCGAACACGATTTACGAGAGCCACTGGATAAGAGAAGCCTCTTAGAAAGTCAATGCGAAATTTCATCAGGGCGCCGCCTACTTGCGCTTAGATTGGTTGGTAGAAGCGACCGATGCACCTATTACCAGCAGGACAACGCGCTGTCTCCCCCTTTTTCGCTTCGTTGCCTTTTTGCGTGCATCCGTCGCACAATCTAGGAAAAAAAAAAGAAAGGAAGAAAGAGAATGCAAGCAGAAAAGAAAGGAGATCAGAAGAAAAAAATTGCGGAGGGGGAGGAAGGTGCGCTTCGATCTTTGCCTTCAAGGGGACAGTTGCCTGTCATCTGTGTTCACCTGCCTTTGAGAATCTAAGCACACGAAATCACGAATGCCTATTAGCCATCGCGGCAAAGTGTGTCCTGCCTTGGCAGCTTCGATCAACGTACAACATGCACGACTCTGTAATAACACAATCGTTTTGCAATTGGCTCACGAGAGGTTCTGTAAAAGGGACAGTTTGAAAAATTGGAGAAAAGATTTTTGATAAATTGCATCAACAATGACAGAAAACGTAATATTCCTATTAAAAATATCCTAACAATGAAGTGTGATAACTTAGCTGGCAATTTTCCGCTCTCCGATCGGTGCACCGTGATGCACTAAAAAAAGAAAAAGCGATTTAGCGCAAGCATGCGAGCTCAATTATTGTTTCTATGCGGTTATCGCACCATGCGAACACAAATTCGACCTTCTCGCCTCGACGCGGGCGATATACCTCTAGTTACGTTGCTCATTACTAGTTACATTTACGTCGTGCCACATTTACTTAGGTCATGTTATGTACCCCGAATTCGACCCTATATATTATTTAAATTCCTCGCGATAAACATTTGGTGACCTGATCTGGCTTTAGATCAGGTCTCGTTTTTTGATAATTTAAAATAGACTGCTTATTCGATATAAACACGCATTACTCAACTTAACTTTTTAAGGTTCATTAAGAAGAACTAACTTTCTCGCTAAGATAATAGCACAACAGGCGTATCCGATAAATGAGATGCAAGATCGCAGAAATATTTCAGGTTGCTTAATGTACAAGTTAATTATTTCCTTAGGTCACGATATGGATCAAGGCAGATCTCTCAGAGACGTGACCATTGTTATGATAGTAAAAAATATCAATGTTCACATTCTACTTTTAGAAAAATGGATGGTCACGTGCTTTTCTCGAAGTTTTGAACACTATTGGTCATAAACGGAATTTTTTTAAATAACCAAGACGTTTAGATATCAAGCTTAAAAACCATGAAGCACGCATGTGTTCCGCGCAATGAGGTACTATGAGATTATAAGAAGCACGATTGAACACAAAAATTGTCTTTATTATTCAAAAGTATAAAAAATTAATTGTATCGTGTATAAAATGAAAAGAAAGACTAAAGCAAAATCTTTTTTATAATCATCCTGTATATCTCCATATATCTTGATAAAAAGAACTTTCGTTGTTTCACGTAGTAATGGTCGGTATTAAGACATCGGGAAAATACATGTATGTTAATATTATACGCGGTTGAGAAAGTATCGTAATTAGACGATATTGGACACATGTTTGCTATGTAATATATTTCGATCAAAATGCTGATCTTAAGCTATCATATATTTAGGCAGATGTGACAGAAATTGGACGTCTTCTCGGCTCCCAATCTCCAACGTTCGCCGTCCCATGTTCTATCTTTCTCTCCCTCCCTCCTCTCTCTCTCTATCTCTCTCTCTCTTTTCCTTTTCATCCTATCCTCTTGTTATCTGACGCGTCATTGTCATGCGGCCACGCGACACATATCGGAGGCAAACGTGCATCGATATATATCGGCTCTTATGTAGACGAGCCAGCCTAACTGGGTTATAGAATGCATTAATGTCGATTACAAGACAGACACGACTGATTTGAACCCTATGCACGTAAGTAATTTACCAGATTGAATATCTCCTGGCGAACGCAATTTAAGGACTCGAGATTATGAATTCTCATTGCTTCCCACAGCGATAGTCCTTCTAGGATAAACATATTGAAAGGTGTGTGTGATGTAGTTTCGATAAATTTTTTATTTAACTTTTTACTTCAATTAATGTATGATGCGTCATGTTTGTTTAAAGTATATTAAAATTATTTATACCGAATATAGATAGAACTGCAATGTATATATCGTCATCATCATATCGTATACATTAAAAAAAATTTTGTTCATTTTTAGTCCAATGAATCAAATGATCATTAATCAATCCGACTAATGTAATTAATTCATACGATAATTGGATTCATTTATATAATTATATATTCTTACAATTCTAGTAATAGTTTTATAATCATTATGAGAATTCATTCGACTAATTTTCATTATTTTTTCATAATTCAATATATGAATTCAATATATAAATATTTTATTGTATTTATGTACAGTTTTGGTTCAATATAACTGTGTATACAAATTGCATGTGGTGCAAATTACCGGAGAAAGTTTTAATCACATTAATGATATGGAATTGAATTCTTACACGGAAAGAATGATTTTTTGCTGAAGTATTTAAAACTTTAGTTAGATATAGATTAGCAAAGAATTTTTTATTAGACTATCCAAATAATTATGTAGGACTTAAATTGGTTACTATCAAAACTTTTTGTAGCATTGCTCTCGTCACGCTTACGTTTTCTATGTAATTATTTTAATGCAACAAAATTATTTTCAAATTATTTTCTGCATCTACTTAAATTTTTAGGTACAAAATCGTTCTTTCCGTGTAATAGCTAAAATTATCTTATCACTTCAAGAATATCACAGAATTACATCACTATGTAATGCTATAATTCTCGTAAAATTGTAGACAATACTTTTGCAGGAATTCGTGTGATTCGTTATTATTAAAATATTTCCACTCTATGTATTGATCGATAGTTGTTCCTTTATTATAAAAATTCCTCTATTAATATTATACACACACACACACACACACACACACACACACACATATATAAAATTTTGATAATGACAAATTTTTAACTTACAGATGCTGAATTTTTAAAAAGATAAAATTGCGTCATGTCCAAAGCCAGACAGAATGCTACCGTTGTGTAGCATACAACGAGACATTTTCAATTAACATTTTATACGGCGATTGACTTTGTATTCCGATTAATTTCAAGCGCGAGAGTAATCAAGAGAGCGGTGTCGACGACCCGCAAAAATTTCGACGGCGACTTGATCACCCGTCTGACTACGTCAGTGTTGTCGAGATTAGGGAGGGTCCCTCTTTTTAAGACCTGTCCGATGTAAACGAAGGTAAAAGGGTAACCTTTGATTTTCGCAGTCTGGCATTAATTTGGGAATGCAGGCAAGTACGTGCCTTAATCGTACGTGGAGTTTAATCGTAGCTGTAACTATAACACGCTATAATAGTGCAGTGTATAAATAACCATTTCTGAAAAATCAAGATATCCATGTTATCCCAATAACGAATGAAAAAATAAATGAGTAAAACGAGTAACTTAATTTTAACTCAGTTATCTACGGCTATCTGTTAACGATCTTCTAATTAAGCCAAAGCGCGGCAGCGCGCGTTAGTTCCCTCAACGTCAAATTATAATGTCGATCAAGAACGTGATCCACATCGTCTTAAATCAAATCAGACAACTTAATTGCCTCTGATACATTTTATATCGATCACCTTCTATGCATCTCGATACCATCGACTACACGCGTGCGACGTTCCCGCGCGTGCGCATCAGCAGCACGCGTGCCAGACAGGTCTCGCGCGAGGAGGTAAGTTCGAAAAAATCCTCGGTATAAAAAAAGAGCAAAGTCCAGGCGAGCGAAAAATAAAGAGCGAGCGACTACGCGTGCGAGACAAGTTTGCCCTCTCGGCTGCACCTGATAATATGTACCGCGAACCCGTGAGCTCCTCCTCCATCCGTTCGTTCCTCTATTACCTTCTTTTCGACCCGTCGCGCACGCGAAATTTAATCTCGTCCTTCCCGAGACAGGTGAATCGGTCCATAAAAATGTTACAGTCGCGTAAAATCGCATGGGGAGTATCGTGATTTCTCGATATGCTAGCGATCAATTAGCACATTCGATCGATCTTTATTGATTCAAATTCTCAATAATGACATATCTGTCGGTTCTAGTATATCTTCTTTTTTCGTAGACTATTTCGTCCATTATTTTTTTAATCTGGGAGTCACCTATATTTTCTTTACATAAACGATCACCTGATGTTTTTTTTACGGCCTAATTAAAATCACTATTAGTAATAACATATTGTACATTATTGACCGTTTCCCGATTTATTAATACTTATTTGAGAACATTGATGTAAATATGAATCTAATCACAGTGTTCTGAAAAAAGTAGAAATTAAACAAATATTAAACGGAATAAGTTTATTAAGTAACAATATTTTAAAAAAAACTAAATATTCTAATTAATATAAAACTTTTTTATTGCGGGTTTTCGATGGAATTACATGTTTAAGGATTCGAAAAGGATAATTATTAAAAAGGAAAAAAAGTATGTTAAATAAATATCCGTGCAAAATAATATTTCACAAAATAATATTTTTCGACATTTTTTCGTCGCTATGGTGTAAAAATATCCGGGTTAACGGAAAAATTGTCAATATTTCGCTCAAAGAAACAAATAATCTTGTTTCCTACGCGAGAGGATGATATAAATGGTATGACACATAATCGACATGATACATCGCTTCAGGTATGCGTGTGCGACAGTACTAACACACGGTAATGACTCCGTGGCAAATGAGCAGTTTTCATCATTCCGTAAATCGTTGCCGGACGTCAGAGAGTTGCCCGTGAATTAAGATTAAAGACGTTCCTCATCTCCGTGAGCTCCCCCTAATGACGGTAACCCAGACTTGGATTACTCACTGGATGGCGTCGCTCGCTACTGTTACGAGCCAGGCCAGGGCTTAAGAGTTAATTACAAAATTACTCCCTTAGGATTTTAACGGACTACAAAGAGAGCACGAGGGAATTGGGGCGCCGCGACGCCATGTCCATTCGGGATGAGTTCGTTAACATTAAATCGCGAATGAGCTGGATAATACGAAACAATGGCTGCGCGAAGATCGGTAGACATGGAAGTTCCATAAGTTTTAATAATATACTCATTCGATTTGAACGATAAAAGTGAATGTCAACCCAGATGAAACGTAGCTAAAGATACTCGATAGAAAGTCGCTCATAAAGGTTAATTAACTGCATTAATTAGCAGTCGCGAATTCGTGTGACGCATAAAAATGATCGTTTTATTATAACTCGATCGATCATAAGAATCCGACGAGATTGAGATGGAAATTTATAGCTTCCTATTTTAGAAACCGAGTGAAATCATAGCTTGGAGGCATATTGATAAACGAGAAGAAATATGATTTAATGTGCATTACACGCACATTAAAATATATATACTACGAGAAAATTGCAGAATTTTTATTTTTAATTTACTGTTTAATTTCAAATAACATGCAACATACTCTCTAAAACTTTTAGAGTGAATTGTCACTCTGAAGAGTGAAATCTCACTCTTAAAGATTGAAACTCTTTTTCAAGACTAGTTTAATTTTCACTTTTTATAGTGAGATTCCACTCCAAAGAGAGTATACACGTCCGACGCGACCAGTGAATATCTAATTCACGGTTTCCTTTTGCTGGGCTGTATCTAAAGAAAGTTTTGCTCTTATTTGTGCGAGATTAGGTCCAATGGGATCGCGTATTATATTCGAAGATTACAGTCTAAGCGCGTTCTATTTGGCAGGAGAGTCAGAGAGAATTATGGCAATTTTCGATCGGTATCTTCTAATGCGCTTTAAAATTTCTATTCTCTACATGGCAGATGTAATTAATTTGCGGGAATCTATAGCCATGTCAATAAATCAGACGTAATTAGTACGGCGACTCTATCATAATCACTTTGCTATTATAGAATGCATTGTTAGATGCACTACTTAATTATTTTCTATTTGATTTCAATATGCACGATATGTGCTATTATTTCTAATAGCTCGCAGCTGCATTCTCTCTGAAAACAAAGGGAGACCAACTAACGAGTCATCTCGTAGAACAACACCGTTTTTCAACGCTACCTGACATGAATATATTGACTTGAAAGAAGCAACTCGGACTGGATAATAAGTATTGCGACTCAATAATAAGTATTCCAATTACTTTTGTAGTACTGTTTATATGTTTCAATAAAAAGTATTTCATTATTTTTACTTTCCCGTTTATTCTCCCTTGCGTATAATAAAAGTGCTTATGAAATAAATTGCATAAGGATATTTATATGATTATCTCGCAATTTTATTATATTGCCCAACAAACCCGGAAAACTTAATCAGGAGTAGAACTTACAAATACATGGCGCTCGAAATGATATATCAAGCGGACAACGAGGAAAAAATAATAATCTTGTTCGGAGAAAAGAACTAATTATACAACATCAACATGTCGCAACGCTATGATACGGTCGATGATCGTATAACCAAGTAAATGAGCTCGGCACACTAGGTATTTCATATTCCAGTACATAATGATTCATCGCATCGCCATTCACATAAATTATATAGATATTAAAATTCACGAATATTTTGGATACACCAAAAAAAAAATATAGATACTTAACTCTCGGTTTGCTTCGAAATTTCCTTAACTAGTATTTGCGAATCCAATATATTTTAAATTAATATATCTTCTCTCTAAAACTAAAAAGTGAAATTCACTTTAAAAAATCGTTTAATCACATTAACTTTAAGCAAACTCTCTAAATTCTTTGAAGTGGAATCTCACTTTTAAAGATTGAAAACTGAACCATTCTTTTTCAAGACTGGTTCACTTATTTTCACTTTTGAAAGTAAGATTCTACTATAAAGAATTTAGAGAGTTTACTTAAAATTAATATAATTAAATAATTTTTTTTAATTTTAAAAGTCAAAATCCGAAAAATAAGTTTATGTAACTTAATTATGTAAAGTTATTTATATTAGAAAAACATTTGGTAATTTTTCAGTGATTCAAGAAAACGAGATCTACTGGATCTGTAAACAACCGATTGGAATTAAAAATATCCATATCTACGTCCTTACGTAATGCCACCTAAAATACCACTTCTCGATTTCTATGGTTGTGTTTCAAATTTAATGCCAGAGTTGAAAATCTATAGTTTACATTACATGCACTATAGACTTTTAGCACTGACAATGAATTTTGGAACACAGCCTAAATGTTGGAGAAAATCTGTCGAACGCCGATCGAGAGCTTCCCTGACAGGCTCACGTAACCGGTGATGCCGAAACGACGCCGGCAATTATCGCGACAGATTTATTATAAATTTGTCTGACGCGCGTTGCCCGGAAAATAAGATAGCCATTGACGCGGCCTGGAATAATGCACGCGGGGGTCGATGTCTCGTTTCTAGGACGTGTCTGTGTGCGGGATTCTGCCTGCTACTGACGGGCAGATACGCGACATCGTTGGACGCCATGTTCTTGGTAATTGGTTATCGGATCGGATGGCACGATCACGGCGGTGGCGGCGGCGGCGGCGGCGATGGTTTCGAACGGACGTACATAACGGTCCGAAGTCGTGTCGATATGACCGGGCCGTTCGTCGGAGGTACGAACATAATCGCGACACGTTGTCGACGCGCGCGTAATACGGCTCAAATTACATATGCTGCCGAACGCGATAATCGTGCTCTCAACAAATAACGGGCCCCGAACTTCGCCCGTATGCGGAAGCGACGGATTTTCACTGACCGAGTCGGCGAAATTTCGTATCAGTAATCTTTCGATCTAAACGCTTCGGAATTAGTTGAAAGAATCTTTTATTAAAAAAAAAAAAAAATAACGAAATTATGTTACCTAATACATGAAATAATCGATTTAATACACATTAATTATAATGTTAAACACAAAATGCATGCTATTACGAAAAACTAAGTATTGCAAATAAATCTTTATCAGTAATTATATACTGTGAAGAATTGCCTAAAATTCAGATAAAAGCTGAAGTTTTCTTACAGTCATTGTCTGAATTTTCGGATTTTAGAATATTATCTGAATTTTTAACCATAGTTATGTCAATTTCTAGCTACATTTGTCTAAATTTCTAACTGTCAAAATATTTAATTTTAGTGTGTGAATATTTAAACATTAAATATAAATTATTCATATAAAAATATTCAGACAACCGATTTGAAATTCAGTCACAATATCTGAATATTTAGACAATAACTGTAAGGAAACTTCAACAATTTTTTATAATGTACAAATGAAAGAATTTATTTATAAATATTATATTGTAAATGTTAAGATTAATCTTAATTATTTAGAAATCATTATAATCATTATATTATAACGCGTTTTATAAGTTTGTGCTTATTTTCTCCATATTATATTAATATTAATCTACCTATATATGAGGGATTTATTGGATATGAATAAAATAGATAGTCTGAATGAGTAGATATTGGCAGAATGAAAGTAAGCTTTTTCGATGGAAAAACTGAAAGCCGTGTCGTAAGTACAAGTTATTAATCATACACACGATTTTCCGTCATCGTTTTAATATGTTAGTGGCGCAACGCACGTTAGATAGGTGACTGACTGCGTGAACTTTTCACGGATCTGATGTGATTTGCGCGCACGTATATATGTAAGTGTATGCGTTGCACGTGCATACTTTCCTCTACTCTTCAAAAATAATAAAGAAGAAAGAAAAAAGAATAGAGGCGAATGCGCTCGCGCGTCGCGCATATGTGCACCGGAGTGAAATCTTCGCAACTATCCTGCTGTAGAAACGTAACGTGCGTTCTGTTCATTCGAGGAATACGAGTCTGAATACTTTGTATCCACAATCAGCTTTCTTCGCTCAAGTGTATCAATCACGCATTGAATAAACTGAATCCTTAAACAAGATCTGTGTAAAAATTTTAATAATTGTAAAAAATATTCTAACTACGCTGTTAATTCAATTCGGATTTGCTAATAATTGATTTAAATATCCAAATATAAAACGGTTATAAAAAGGAAAACACGATATTACTGAACTAAAAATTTAGCTAAATACAGATCTAAAATTAATTTTGTGTTGGATCAAAATAATAATACTCAAGCTGATTGCCAGAATGTTAAAACTTTTTGCAGCATTCTTATATTTAAGTTTCCTGTATAATTATTATAATGTTGACCAAATTATTTTCCGATTTATATCTACCTACATTTTTATGCTTCAGCAAAATCGTTCTTTCCGTAAAAATAATATGAAATATAAAGTAATTTTTTTACTTATATAACAGGTGTGTAAATCTTATATGTAATTTAAAACAATTATTATGCATTGCATTTTGTAATCACTTGTCTAGTGTCATCACTTTTCTATAATTTGAATAGTACTGATTTAAATTTGTAGATTCAATTCTTTGGACATTAAAGTTTAGAATAATTCAATTCAAATTCGAATTTAAGCAACTCAACAACAATAATTTCTAAATATTTACAGCTTTTATAATTCTAACGCAAAGCAATAGCGGAGTTAGTTACTGTGCTATTAAGAAATAATAATAATAAATGAATAATAATAAATATGCGATAATATCAGGCTTGTGTGCGAACTCAGATTAACAGTTACCACAGGATGGCCATGGATCGGCCTTTCCGGTTGTTGGAGTCGTAAATTGTGCGCTGCGGAAAAAGTGGCGATCCGCGCGCTCGCAAAAGTCACTTGGTCGTCGCGTTAGTCGAGGCAACATCTTAATGGCGTATAGTCGAAACTGTAGGTTGCACTACGACCGCCGTCGTCCAATTGCACGGTAGTTAGAATGCAATTAAAGTTACATAATCTTTCGCGGCCGTTCCTTCGCGCGAACAGAGAAGCATTCGTCAAAGGCCCTTCGGCATCGACACTGGTCATCATCAGTAATGCATTAGCTGTTGACCGAAAAGTCTTCTTAGAACCCCGCAGGTGCGTCTTATGGCGATCCATCGTCGCAGGTGCGGCACGCTTTTCATGATAACCGCAAGGGTGGTTTGCGCACCTCTCAATTTTTCTCGATTCACTCGCGACAAGCGTGAGGCATTTAATTATTTGTGTTTTATTTCCGCTCAAAGTACTTCATTCGATACACACAAAAAATGATTTCGCTATAAAGTATATCTAAAAATTTAATAAATACAAATCTGAAAATAATTTTATTAAATCATCGAAATTATAATTACAGTCAAAAATATATAATATCATATTTTCTATTTTATGCAAATGAAATGAATATTATAATGCGAGAAAGATTTTTCTTATTTTTAAAAATGATTCTCTGAAAACAATCCTTAAAAAAGATTGTGCAACAATGATGTTAGGATACTTAAGTATAATGAGCAATATTGCAAAAAGTTTTGGTAACCATAGCTTGCCCTACACAATTATATTTTAATGGTCTAACAAAATTATTTTCAAATTTGTATCTAATTAAATTAAAAAAAAAAAAATCATTTTTTCCGTGTAATAGTAAAGCGGACGGCCAACGACGATTACGTTCTTAACGTTGATCGGTCATTCTGTCATTAATTCCGTCGAAATAAAACGTTTTATATTGCGCCACACGCGGCAAAAAATAGTGGTATTATCGTAGCAGACCGGTTCGCACGGCGATCTGGTCGCTTCGACATTACGATTCCTGACGATCGCGCGATTATAGTCGCGTTATCCTCGGCATGTCGAGAATAGTAGTTACACATCGCGAGGATGCGCTTTTATCAACGCAACGATTCTCGCCGGACATACTGTATAGTCCTTTTTTTAGGGTGTCCCTCGGTCGTGTATCCCATCGATTAAATCATATGGCGGAAGAGCCTGCTTTACGATGCATCGAGGCCGAAGTATTATTACTCTCCTTAACACAGCTTCCGAGCAGAAATTCCGGGTCGCACCCGTAACAACATCGAAAAAGATGATTAATAACGCCCGTGGCCACCGAGAAGCGCCGTAATATTACGCACGGAAATCAGTCACACGCCGCTTCCTACCAACCGAATTCACGAAGTTCGTGACGGTGAAACATTAAGCGTGCAACTGCCGAGGCTATTCGTATACCTGTTTGGCGCGTTGTAAAATTTCGGGGAAAGTCGTGCGCCACATCTCCTTTCACTTACCCGTCAAATACCTCGTTAAATGCGTTACTATTAATGTGAATTGTTTAATATGGACATAACTTATAAATAAAATAAACATGAATGTACGAAGGTTGCGTTTTAATAACAATTATCAGTACTTTCTAAATAATTAAAATTGATCTTAATGATTTCGAATTTTTTGTTTAAAATTAAACGCAAGTGCCTTACTTTTTAATTTGTTACTTTATTAAAACAAAATTTCTTCTTAAATCGAATACATATGCTTATTTTAGGCCGCTATTCATAAGTTCTTATTTCAAGACCTTCTTAAGACGCTAATGCGGCCTCTGAGTGGTTCGTGACACCTCAAGACAGAACTTAAGTTCTTGAATATAAGAACTGATTATGAATACTGACCTTACGTTAGTCCTTTTTTGTAAATGAATTACATTCAAAAAATACATGGAGAAATGCATGATGCTGTAGCATGCGTCGCAAGTTTAGCGTGTGCGACAGTTGTTAATACCAATTAACAATTAATAAAAGAAGCTACTGACAGGAGGGATACGCTGCTCGCGTGAGAGCGCGGACGAGAAACCTTCGAAAATTCGATGTTCATGTTTCACCATCGGCGGTGCGAACTTACGTGATCGCACGCATTTTTTTTTTTTTTTTTTTTTTTTTTTTACTTACATCGACCTGTCTTGCGCAATCCCTCTCTAAAAAAAAAAAAAAAAAAAAAAAAAAATTGTTTCCAACCTTACAAACCAGTCAGCCGCGCAGT
>Ga0157364_1005774_pt1:0-10000 | contig 12652 bp, 3 predicted proteins | sample AttsexASBM2_FD_111476 | JGI IMG/M metagenome (GOLD analysis project Ga0157364, IMG submission 111476) | Fungus gardens microbial communities from leaf cutter ant in Ribeirão Preto, State of São Paulo, Brazil - Atta sexdens ASBM2 | ecosystem: Host-associated > Fungi > Mycelium >... | reverse complement strand
AAGATAAACGAACGATCGCGCGTTGGGACCAGCATGAAGGAACAATAAATTATCGACTCCCGGCGAGCGGCGAGATTATTGTCTCGAATACCGCACATGACGTGTTCCGGCCGGCGCGTCGCGACGGCGCGGGCGCCGCGATTCGCCTTGATTCGCTCTCGGTGAGCTCACTCCGCTTTTGACGGCTTTCGATTCGTCGCGGATGACGTTATCACGACGGTATATGCGTATCGCAACTCCCAACACTATCCCGTGACGTGGTTTAACCCCGACACCACCGCCTCTTCAACCGCATTTCACGGACGACGATCGAAGAGACTACACGACGGAGTATACAGCGAACCACGCACGTCCACCTGATTCCGACACATCAACCGCGCGAGACGAGCGAGTGAAAATAATTGCACAGTGCGAACACGGATTTGACCCTCCTTGAGTCTTTTCTATCTGCTCTATCTCAGCCCAAGTGGAAGGTACACCGATACCGATTGTTTCAGGGAGGGTGAGTAATTCGAATATAAATCGTTATATTTAATCGATGTTCTGCCGCGTAAAAGAGTTCAGCTCATTATATAACGATCTGAGGTCTGTTTTTTATTTAGTTAAACTAGCGTACACGTTTTAAAGTGAAATATAGATCGATATTTGTTTGATATTTGACAAAAGTAAGAAGGAAAGTTCAGACGCGGTCCAATGCAGCAACAAAAAAAAAAAATAAACCTAACTCTAAACACGGAAGTAGATGTATAATACGTCGAACCATCGACAGGAACCGTCGGTCCCACTAGCGATTGAAAAGTGCTGCGTAGTCGCGAGGAATCGATTGGAGCGCGCGACGCGTGTCATCGTCGTCGTTGTGTCGTCGGCGTCGTCGATGCAACTATATATTTTCAGGTCGTACGGATATAGTTTCTTCGAGGGTATTCCCGGCCCGATGATTTTGCGTCGTATTGATGCGCGCGAGTGCAGGGTCGCTATCAGGTGCGCAAGTTACGATATACCGCACCGTGCTGCGCCGCCGCGACCGACGTCCGCAACCGTATGATGCAACCCGCGCCGATCTGCCGAGACTCGAATCGGAGTAGTCACATGCGCCCAAACAGCGAACGTTACGTAACCAGTCGGCCTAGTCTACTAGTTGGACTGTAGCTTTTCCTGCAGTGCGCCTTGTCCGCCCATCGATAAACCTTGGAAGAAAAAAAAAACATATCTAAGTCAGTCTTTCGCAAAGAGCGGTATATCACGAGGGAGAAAAACGAGATAAAGACTGTAATGAGTCTTATTAGTCCGTACAAAAGTGGATAAATTAAAAGACATTTTCAAGGTCTCTTGTATAAAGTACGATGGCGATATAACATTATATCGGAAACAACAAGCTGTTTGCTTTTCTTGATACAATCGAGCTAACGTGTAATTGCTAAAGAAAACACGGAAAGATAAGATAAGTTGCATATAGGAAGTTGTCTGACGTAACATTTTGGAGCAGCTGGGAGATGACTAAGCATAATAGTGCTCGAAATATATTGTAAATCAAGATAGATATCATATTTTATTGAAAGACAACTAGCTTTAAATTCACTAAACGGATACGAGAAAGAAAGAATGCAAAATTTATCGAACGTTTTACATATGCCACAGATGTAATCTTATAATCCATAAGATAGGATCTGTCGGTTTATATAATATGATATTATCATGATGAATTACTATTTCGCTTATATTGCTCAGCAATATGAGGATTAGAGTGGATGTAGACCGATATTAGTTATCAGATTATTCGTACAAACATTAAAAACTTTCTCGGAATTACGTGTCAATGCAACGTCTGGAAAGCAACCATTTATTAAATCGACCCATTTAATTGTTTGTACTAAAGAATTTTATTAATTTAGTAAAAGGCTAGTAAATATATCTACTTACATATCTAATAAACTTTAGTAACAATCAAGTTGATTGATTGTTATTTGTTATTTTATTATTAATATTAATCCAATAATCATTTAATAATAATATTAAATTAAATTAATGTATTTATATTTATATTTATATTATTACTGACTTATTAATATCACTTATTAATATTAGTATAATTATTATTATTAATTGGATTGTATCACAAATTGTTTATTTATTAATCGATGCAATTACCTTTTTTAGGCTTCCAAAATCCCTCCCATCTACGAACGTCCAACAACCAGCAACATTTCAGTTGAGGAAGGAGGTGTTATTAACGTAAGTACTGTTCCGATTCTGAGAAAAGATCCGGGACAGTGAAACATCGCGTTCTGGACCTGGACCTGGACAATCAGATATTGATGGGAAGATGCAAACGTTTCAGGTATCAAAATCATGCAACCGTCAGCAGCTTCCGTTATCTGTTACTCGTGGCGTGAGATCGCGGCCACTGGGAGATGTCACCTCGATGAAGGTGGAGACAGTTCCTCTGCTAAGCCCGACTATGGAGTCCGAGCTTTTGAAGGAGCCTTGGATATTCCCGCACACAAAGGCAAATCTTACGAAAGAAGAGGATCCTGTGGCACTTTCCGCCTGGGAAGAGGACTTTCAGGATCTGAGCAGTTGGTGCATGGATACGTTCCAGGGTCAATGCGATTTTCATATAGGTGAATCGGCTACGTTTAAACTATCAGGTATACATTTATATATAAATAATTTTATTAGGCGTTTATTAGGCATGGAATTTCATTACCTAATTCATCAGGACCGATATAATCAACGCAGAACATTAGTATGGATTCGCTTTGTTCCAGATACGAAATATGAAGGTAACGGCGTTTCGATTGTAAAAGAGAAAGAGTTAAAGAATTTGACGAAAACGACTGATGAGAAGTTGGATTTGAAGATGGATACCGTTAAGACGACTAAAGAATTAAATGACAACCGTCATTTACTGCTACCTCCATCGGAACTCGTTAATAAATACGGATTAGGATATAATAATGAGGAGAACAATACATCCAGCTCGTGGTTAATGTCACCAAAATCTATAGCTTCTAAGAGCACCTCGCCGAGCAAACAGTATGATGCAGATGTTAGCGCGTCACTCCAATCCAAGAGTCATGATTTGAATTACGCTTGCCCGACGTCACTTAACACCGTCGCAAATCAGCGCGAAACATGGGATGAATTACGCACGATCGAGACGACTGGATCGGATACTTTCGACTTATTGTCATACCTTTGGGAAGTATGTTGATACAAAGAAAAAACGGTTTTAAGTAATCTGAAAGTATCTCAAAATTCATCTGAAAATAATTTTGTTGAAACATGAATAATTATATGTAATATGTAAAACGCTTAAATGTTGATGACAATGCTGCAAAACGTTTTAATATTCTAGTAATCTAATAATTTCCTCATAAAAAATTTAGCTAAGTACACAGATCATCAGAAAGTAATTTTATTGGACTATCAAAATAATTATAGCAGACGAGAATGTCAGATTTTTTCAGCATTACTCATATTTGAGTTCCTTACATAATTATTTTGATGGTCTAAATAAAATTCTTCTGAAGTATCTAACTAAATTTTTAGATATTTCAACAAAATCATTTTTTTCGTGCATATTTAGCGGAGTATTTGATCCAATCGCTATAACTACTCATACGATTTATTCTAAAATTGATTTTTATTACAGGATGAAATACGTTCGCTGGAAAATAATATATCTACCGATTCTTCGACGTTGAAAATTAGACCGCACGCAGCAACGTCATCGTCAGTACGATCATTTACTTCCACAAAGGTAAAAACGGAGAAGATCGACAAACCGGCGCCGGCGCCGGCACCGGCGCCGGCGCCATCTTCGCCGCGTCGAAGGATGGAGACTCGCGCAACATCGACGATAACCTCGTCCACGGCCAAGTCTCCTGTAGCATCTCGAAGATCGGAGAGAACGAGGACAGCGACTATTAAGAATAAAGAGAGGGAGAAAGTAGCTGTCACCAGTACAAAGACGAAAGATAAGAACGGGAGGAAAAGATATTATGAAGAAAGCGATTCTGAGGAGGATGTCGTCCTCGCTCAATATAGGGAGTGCCGTGAAAAAAACAATGAGGCTTCGCGAAGATCACGGATGAACAAGAAAGCTAAGGAATCGGAAATGGCTAAGAGAGCGACTGAATTGGAAAGGGACAACAAAATATTGAAGATGAAGGTCGAGGAGCTGGAGAAGCTAGTGACGTCGATGCGTACCGCGTTATTACAATCTGCTTTAAAGAAAGAATTTTAAGTACGCGTTATTTAATACCTAGACATTTTCACGATCTGTCGCGCATAATCTAATTAACCATATTTGTTACGTCTTTCCGTCATGCATACGTCATTATTATGCGACAATGTCTTTTACCACGAAAAAGCTATATGAATTTTAACGTTGAACTTATTTGCCTTAATTGTCTTAATGTGAGGTTAAAAGTGTTCTTCTTGAAAGCTTATTATTATCGCTATTTTGATATTATTTTATTGAGAGATAGTTCTTTTTATTTATCCTGCTTCAGTATCTATTCTATATATCGTTACACAATTTAATTGTCCCGACTAAACTAATCGCAAACTAGCGATAGATTAATTGTACGCTGCTGCAATGCGTTAAAAATGTTTTTAAAAAATGTTTTCACAATGTGACATTTGGCTTGCTGTATGTCGGTATGCTGAAGTATATTAAATAAATATTTATTTTGTTATAACAAATGAGAAAAAAAGAGAGATAGAAATTAGTATGTATTTTACGTAATAAACACACACACACACACACACACACGCACACACACACGCGCGCGCGCGCTCGCGCGCGTATATACGCTATACTTATAAGTTACTTTGTGTATAAATACTACACGAACGAAGAACAGACATACGAGTTTAAATAATAATACCAATATCCAGAAGATTTTAATCCGAACAAAATCACATGATCATATTTTGTTCAGCCTTATATTGTACCTGAAAAAGAAGAAAGGAAGAGCATAGAATTCTATTGCAGAAAGAAGCATGTAATTGGTGATACACACAGTTTTCTACTACTTGTGGTATGGACTCAACGATGCTGAGTAAACGATACATTGTAACAAAAAATCCAATAAAATTCTTTATTTTGAAAAATCAATCTTAGATTCGCACATCATTCCGCATTGCAAATAGCGACAAGTTAAAAATAACAATGGCATCCTTTATGACTCATTCTTTTGCACGCAATGTTTATTGACGAAGCCAACCCTATGTCAATTTACGTTAAGAGCTACGGCACGCAAGATATTTTCGTAGATTATTCGCTGAGGACAATTAATAAATACAATATGATTGCCGAGATATGCATATATGCTGATATGTGGATGAAATGCCGCGACGCGACGAGGTGTCGTGAGATAATTATAAAATCGATAACCATGTGAAATGGTAGCAAATGAATTGCTGCTCTTACAGAAATTTAATACTCATAGTGATTAATTATTTATTTTGAATATTAAAAGTTATTCACTGGTTTTACATACATAAAAATGTATATTGTATTTAAATATTTTAATTACTTGTTTCAAGTATTTAAAAAAATTCATATATCCACAAATCTATAAGTCCATCACAATTGCATCAAATTTATCCTAAATATATTTTGAATCCTAGTAAATTTAATACTTCAATATTTAATATTATTTACATCAAGATTATTAAACAAATTCGAATTGTTTATTATATGAAGTGACTTCTTTAACAAAATTTTATATAATATTTTCTTGTTATAAGTATACTTTAAAACTATTATTAAGAAAATATTCTTTGTTAAAAATAATAATTACTTAAAAGAAAAAAAAAAACTGAATAATTACTTTTATTAATAATACAAAAAAATGCCATTTTTCTGTGTGTATATGTATTTATGTAATATTAATGTAAATTATTCTACATGACATACGATCCGAAATAAGTTATCAACTATTTAAACTAAGTACACACACAGAAAAAGTACATACTATATTGAAATATTAATTACTTGCTTCAAATAATTCATTTTTTGCAAATCCGTCATAAATCCATTACAAACATCAAATTCAAATATATATATATATATATTCAAAATATATTCTGAATCTTAGTAAGTTTAATACATGTATATGTATACTTCAATCAAGATTATTAAATTTAATTTATATTACAAAAAATGATTCCTTCGATAAAATTTTGTAATATTCTTCAGAAGAAGCTAAATTCTTGTTTTGAGCATCTATGACAATGAATTTTTTTGTAAAATTTGTAATAAATATATTTTGAGACTATATTATCAAGATAATATTTGTTAAAGATAATCCCCTCCCCTCACCGTTATTCAAAAGAAAAAAATTGAATAATCATTTTTCTTACAATTAGCAGTAAAATGATATTTTTCTGCTGTACTCTAATACTCAAAATGAGTAATTTTCAGTATTAACTTGGATTTCTGTAAGGGCGGCTGAATGAATATCACATCCTATTGTGCACGCAATAATGTGCGCCGTAATTTTATTATTCAACGCCTAAACGAGTCCGAACAATTTCTGCCGTGCCGCGCAACTTGCTTTCCCAATGGGGGCGATGGCGGGCGAAGGAGGTAAGACCTCTTTCCGCTAATTGAATATCCGGTGTCGCTAGACGACACGGGACCCGCGTGTCCTCCGCGCAAAACTGCGTGTCGCGATACGCGTTGCGAATTGACATAATTAACAACAGGCACCGAAACGAGAGATACAGAAACTCGATGACGACCTGTTCGCACCTGTGAACCAACTGACTCTTCCGTAGCCCAGTTTCATCTTTCACCATTGCACATTTATTGTGCTAGATAAAATAATAACTGTATAATTTTCATCCTTTGTTTACAATAAACAGAAGCGTATTATACATCAGATAAATTTAAACCTGTGTACGCACATTTTGGCACGTTTATGCCAAGAATACGTAAATATAAATCTATATAAATCTTCAACAAAGTAATACAAAATATAGCGTATATAATACTATATAGTCTATTATATACATATAGATACTATCTATTAATTAAATGCTTCGACAAATTTTCACAAAGACAAAAACGATCGAGTTTTTGTCTTTGTGAAAATTTGTCGAAGCATTTAATTCTGAAGTTACAAATGAATAAAAATAAAACTTTCCCAATTGTATATCCTTGCTATTGAAACGATAAGACACTACTTTTTTTTTTTTTAAATTCAAGACTTGGGGATTTTTACTTTAACAGAAAGCCTATTTAAAGTCTAAAAATTTCTTCAATCTAAAAATTTAATAGATTATGACAGGAATAGAAACATTTCTCCAAAGGAAAGAAATTTATTTAAAAAAAAAAATACAATTGTGATATCCTGCATGTCGGACACTGTGTGACCGAAAAAAAAAGAGGAACAAAGTCCAGGAACTTTAGCAACTAAAAGAACGGGTCCATTGTAAGAAATATTTAAGCGTTTTCATCAATCGTTAAATAATTGGCGATTAAATGCCTCGGAATCAGATGCATTCAATGCTTTCGGTCGCGGGTGCGTGCATCGATTGCCCGCATTGCTTTCCGCACCCGCATACCGTTAAGTCTGTTAGGCCCTACCATGCTATTATTATCCAGAACTACCATCGCATCGCCGCATTCGAGTTCAATCTCTCCAATTTACAAATCGGAACACAAACGAATCGTTCTTTCTTGTGACGAATGCCTTGACAAAGAAAAAAGTTGGGAAATAAAATAAAACGAACCATAGCGTTCTTTACACTAACATACAAAGTTTCTCTTTCTTAATATTTAAATAATGATTTTCATGTATGTATTTTTAGCTGCTGAAAAAGAACATAAGACTAAAACAAATTTAACATTCACAGATTTTAAGAAAACAAAAACATAATAAAGAATTTTTTATCGCAAAGTATTTTTTATTACATTATTTTATATTATATTTATATATCAAATATCAAATTTTCAATTTTGCTTTAGTATTGCTTTATCGGTGATATATAAATCGGTTAGTACACTCTAAATTTCGTGTAGTGAAATCTCACTCCAAGAGAGTACAACTATCCTGAAAAAAAGTGAAAATATTTCACTTCTTGAAAAAGAGTGACAATTTTCACTTTCAAAAAGTGAGAGGAGTTTCACTCCTTTGAAATGAAAATTCACTCGAAAAAGAATGAGAATTATCATTCTTTTTTAAGAAGTAAAATATTTTCACTTTTTTTCAGGGGTGGTTGTGTTTTCATCTTTTTGAAGTGAGATTTCACTGCACGAAATTTAGAGTGTAAATATTGATTTTTAAACTAAGAACTCTGATTATAAACTTATGACATTTTAGATCTTTCTTCATTGGAGGTGACTATTCTTTTAAAATATAACATTTTCAGGCTATACATTCAAACAATATTTTATCTTCCACATATCAGGAATTTCCTAAAATTTCTAAAATTAAATTTCACGATATGATACGATAATCAAATTATTTTTCTGAAACATGAATTTTAAAATTTTAATATCCCTGCAGAATCGAATTCATCTAAATTTTATAAACTCTCAGAAAACATGAGATTTCTTTCTTTTCTTTATCAGAAAGCTGAAACTTCTTTATGCGAAATCTTTTCCTCAAATAAAACTGGTTAACAATTTATAAATTTTTCTTTTACTTTACGGAGTAGAACAATAATCTGAGAGACAAAATGATCATTGCTCAGCCATGAAAAACGGAAACCTTGTGTAAATCAATGTAATTTTTTATATTAAATTTCATTATTTTAATATATTAAAATTACAGTACAAAATTACAGTACATAAATGATAAAACGATAAAACGGGCCTTATACCATAATATTCATTTTCATATATTATTAAAAAATATTTAAATTTCTTATTAGCTAATTTGTACACCTATTACATATAGTAAAATAAAATAACTTTGACTCAGACATATATGTTATCTGAGCATCAGAGACTCGGACTGAAAAGTTTTTTCAGTTCGATTCTGGTTACGGTTTAATATCGAATAAGTTGTTTAATTTCGATTCCTTAACTAATGAAGAAAGACGAAACTATAAAAGTTACGATTTTTTAACAATTTTTTCGGTTATAATTACTCATGCGATAGGGAAAGAGTTTAAAATGATGAGTTTAAAGTGACTTTTACTATATTTATTCTATTAAACTGTATTTGTGTATTTGAAGAAAAATAAAAATTTAAAAATATATTTAATATAATATTTTATTCGTGTATTATATGTAAATGTGCAGGAACTCAAATCACAATATATATAAGCGACTAAATGAACGAGAGAGAGAGAGAGAGAGAGAGAGAGAGAGAAAACAAAAGAAAGCGAGAGAGAACAAGAATCTTCCACTGTAAAGAGAAAAAGGGTGCGTTCGCAACGCTTGTAGAATCATTTTATTCTTGTTATTTATCAAATATTAAACAAGGGCAAAGGATGCTTGAGAGCGTTAAGTGGAATACATCCAAAGATTGATTCCATTATAATTTCGATATTATAAACTTTATAGAATTTAATTTCAGTTTCAACTCATCTAACAAAAAGAATTATGAAACGATTTTCGATTCCGGTTCAGTTCTTGTTGAATATTATCAAAATTTGCACCAAAGTTAGTCCATTTTATGGTATACTCATTACGAATTGACATTATTGCATAAGAAATTGAAAACGCGAATTCCTAAAAACTAAAGAAATGGAATTTTTTGAAAACATCCAATTTAATACAAAAAGTTGTATAAGAAATATTTATTCCTTGTTGAGAAACAAAATGTTTATCAACCAGTTGTCTTCCATTTGTGTTCCAGTGACACAAGCGTCGTTCTATTTTTCTTTGTAATCCATGAGTAACAAAGACAGAACAATACTCGTATTACTAAATGGATCATGGAAGATATCGTCACCGATAATCTCTTTGATATCTGCAACTTCTCGCGCATCACCTCATTATTTCGCTTCTAAGACTCATAATTGTCAGTTCGAC
>Ga0157364_1005773_pt1 | contig 12654 bp, 1 predicted proteins | sample AttsexASBM2_FD_111476 | JGI IMG/M metagenome (GOLD analysis project Ga0157364, IMG submission 111476) | Fungus gardens microbial communities from leaf cutter ant in Ribeirão Preto, State of São Paulo, Brazil - Atta sexdens ASBM2 | ecosystem: Host-associated > Fungi > Mycelium > Unclassified ... | reverse complement strand
TGTACAGCAAACATTGCACCACCGCCAAACGCGGAACGCACTTACTCATTGTCAGTCTCGTTGATCTTTGTCTCTCTCTCTCTCTCTCTCTCTCTCTCTCTCTCTCTTAGTTTGTATATGTGCATATACATAGGCACGTATACGTGCTATACGGATATAACGATCTTCTACAGAGAGAGGACCGTACGAGGTTGTGCCAAAAGTGCATTGACCCAGCAGTATGCAATGCCATCCCGCGCGAGCACTAATATTTTGCTACGACGCCGAATATCGTTCTATAAAGCTCTCGCAGAGGTTCATTCGCAATAACATCGCAAAACGCTGACGTCGACGAAATAAAATACCATATAACGTATAACGTTGGGTCTAACGAAACGCGTGTCCGACACGCACGGTAGATATGTGTAATCCGCGACGGGCGAATCCGAAAGCTTTCTCGCACTAGATCGAGTGCATGCTGCACTTGGCTCCGTATTCACCGACCGATGTGAATTCTAACTCGGATTAATCGCGTTTTATTTTGTGTACGTTACAGGGGACACAATACTGTGATCTAGAAAAAAATCACTGACTGCGGATTAACCTAAATTGATGTAACTGCGCACGTAATAATTTCCGAAATTACAAACCAAGCGAGAAACGTAAATATGTCATAATAATCATCTCGCGATGATGTAACTTTTTTCTCTGAAAACTTTTAAAAAATTCCATTGTGAAAAGCTTTTAATACAAGCAAAATACAAAATTTTGTTTGATGAACTATTTGAATTTCCTGAGTTTTATATGTGTTCTCGATATGTTGATCGATTTCTGGCATTCACTGGAAAAATGATCTACCTCTGTTTGTTTTAGAAAAATAATCTTATTTCTGTTAGAAATGAAGAGACCGTCGGTAACACAAATATTTTTCAGTTCCTACAAAATATTTATGTAAAATTATTATTATTATGTAAATCGTGCTTTATACAAAAAAATCAAAAGTTACTGTAATATAACATTAACTTTCTACGATTAAAACACCGCATAATTTGAGAGTAAAGTAAATGAATAAATTCGTTGTAATGCGTTTAATTATGATGATACGTTTGCTATTTGATATTTAAATGAAAGCTTAACCAAAATCAATACCATCAGCAAAACGAAAGAAAATTTAATCAAAATTTTATCGATATTTGTAAATGCAGCTTTCCATTAAATAACATATGATTAAAGTAATAAACATAGAGAAATCTGGACTTAATAACTACATAATTATTTCAATATAATCGCGCAACAACAAGTAAAGTTGTAATAATAATTATAAAGCAATCGATGATTATCGGAGGGTATTAATTATCAAAACACGATCGAACTTTTGTAATAAATCACAATGCAGTGTCTCGCAACACGGATTGAAAAAGGAATAAACGCAACGTTGGCATTATATCGTCATGTACACACAACGTAATTCAAAGTTTACTTCTACCCTCGACCGCACGAAGTAGTAGACGTTAGTCTGTGCTTCTCCACAGTAATTACTTCCTCTTACGGGATTAATGGAATTGTGTACATAGACTGTGATTGTACTCCGTCTTTTACTATTAAGCAGAAAGATATTACGCAAATGACAGCGGGGTTATTAGTAAAGGGTTATTAGTATGTTATAAACTTTTCGACGACATACAATCAGTGTAACAAGGTAGAGAAAATACTTTTGTGAATTCTTGCTACAAAAGACTGAATTTGTTTTTAATCAAATTCGACACTTATGAATTAACCATTATCAATTATATATATAATATAATAGGATATATAAGACTTTTAACTTATAAAATATTATATAACGTGAAATAGAATTAATATTCCATTTCTTTACTTAAACATTGAAATCTAAAATATCAATGCAATCCAAGCAAAAAATTTGTAATTATCGATATTAATGTTAATTGAGACAGATCAATTCACCGAGCTAAAATATTCTGATGAAGAAACAGAAGCTCACTAAGGATTTGAACAACTTGTTTCGAAACATTTCGTAGTTTAATTTCTACAAACTGAAGATACGAGGATGCATTCTGATTTTTCTAACTTCTTCGATTTCTTCGATCGCCTGCTATGTAAGAGGATTCTATTAAAATTACTTTCTTGCGAAAACAAACAATTTTTTTGCACAGATATTTAGACAGCAATGCAATGCAATTGTTTAATCAAATTATATTTGAATATGACCTATCAAATGTAAAGTAATATGACTTCTAACTAAGTCTGTGCGACACGATAATACAAAGATTTATTGCAGGATAGTGATCTGATCTACACTCCGCAGCGTGCATCGATTAATTGGCATCTCACTCATTGTCGTATTGGAATTTGATCATGTTTCATGTATGGTTAATAACTGATTCAGGTAACCAGTATTTACAAGAAATTTGTTGATTGAAGTTCTTATTAATGATAATTTTATTTTGATGTGTTACATAAATTTCTATTTCCAGATTATATATGTATCTACTTGTTTTAATTATCGATCCAATAAATCAGAGCGAGGATATTTATTATGCACACTGTGAGAAAAGAAAACACGAAAAAATATTAAATTCTAATAAATATTTGTTTGAATAGTTCTAAATATTTATTAAATATAAATTAACATATATTTATTTTAAAAATTTATTCGTTAATTTAATTTACTAACTATTATTTTTTTCATTAAGTAAATATTTATTTATTATAAGTAAATGTTTACTTAGCTATTCAAAGAAATATGTATTAAGATTTGGTACATTTTTTTTCAATGTAGAAAAAAGTCAACAGTTTTATGTAGCCAAACTATGTAGGCGAAACAAAATTTCGGGCAGTTACGAATGTAATATCTTAACGTGATAATTCAGGAAAAAAAACCAATAAAAAATATGCTTTATTTAAAAAAAAAAAGAATACTTGAATACATAGAGAGAATTTCTACGGCAGTTAAATTTTATATAACACCCCACATTTCGTTCACCCAGAGAAAGGTTTTTCAATTCAAAGAAATGTTTTCTTGCTCTATACGGTTAAAGAAAAAATTTCTTTGAATGTTATTTCTTTGATTTAAATAATATTTTTTTAAATCAAATTAAAAAAATTATTTTGTTTAAAGAAATTATGTTCAAATCAAAGAATTTTTTTCTTTAATCATATATAGCAAAGAAACATTTCTTTGAATTGAAGAAACCTTTCTCTGGGTGAACGAAATATTTCATCAGAGATTAAAAATTCTTATTGTCCCATTAATAATTTATTTTATACCGTGCAACATTTTAAAGTGTCGCGTCGCGTCGTCCTGCATCACTGAGATCGATTTTTTGAAATTCGTAGCAGCCGAGTTAATCGCGCCGACATCTGCGGAGCGCGATTTGCATTTGTATAAAAGTGCTTTTTCTCGGAATCTACAATGTTGGACTTATCAAGTGCTGCCGTAAAAAGGACGATATATTGTTGGAGCTTTCGTATCCTAGCCGTTGTATTAACTGATAGAAAAACACGGCGCCATGGGAACGATATAAGGACACGATGGTGAAAGGAAATGAGCATGCTTTCTTGGAACGGAAAATTTCAACTCGATAGAGCACGTACGTGGCTTTTCCACGCGAGATTCGCGATATTTTTCCGAAGTCGCATTCTTGTGTTTTGACGCATCTTTCCGGGCGTCGGCGAACAAATCGTGTATTACGAGGACCATCTTTTCAATCCATTATTCGTTTTCATAGCACGCTAGCAAGAATTGTACGAAAAAATTTTACCGAGTAATTTCGTGCATTTTATTCACAAATATTTCATATTAATCAATTTCGAAGGGAACAATCTGATAGAGTCGACAAAAAAATATAATATACTCTGTAAATCTGAATCAGTGGATAATCATTGATATCAATGCCAAGTATGCCACCGATAATCAGTGAATTAAATGTGTGATACTTAACCTAGTTAATTTTTATTATGTGATTTAACTAATCTTGTTTTAATGTTTAAATTCAATGAATATGGTATTGGAAGATTGAAATTAACGTGCAAATATCGATATTTTATATAATGTTCAAATATTCTTCCTTTTTTTGAATTTCACTGATTATGTGCCATGTATGCTGGATAATTAGTGACTATCCACTGATTCAGATTTAGAGAGTACACAAATATACGCTTTGAATTAATTTTGCGTGCAACTTAAAATTTAAATTTCTGTCTTCAATCTTGAGTCTTTTTTAGCACAAGCGAAATTTTACTCTCAAATTCATTCGAAATAAAAGAGGACGGAATTCGATTCTCTTCTTCCTAAAATATCTTCCTAAAATACTGTTTGATAATGTAATTAGAAATGTTGAAGAATTCTGAACATTTCTACATTTTTTTGAAAATATTCTATGTATTCTAGAAAAAACGAATTGCGAGTAGAGATAAAAATATAATTGCAAACGGAAAGTTAAGAATACTAATTATACGTTTTTTCACTTTGATCGTCTTAAAAATACAATAATTAATTAAAAATAACATTTACAAAGACATATAATTTTTTTATGTACAGGATAATTAAAATATATAATTAAAATATAAATTTTATTACGAACGAGCATATATTGTTGAACACATTCTTTGGCGAAAAGAGGGAGGATTTTTAATCTTCGATAATTTACAGCATTTACTAGATCATTATAAGCTATAAAGTATTTATTTCGCAAACAAAAATTCCTTTCTTGGAAACTATTTTATAACAAACAGGTGCATACAATAATTCTTTATCATCTACTCTCAATGAATTTCATTCATTATGAGTCTAGTATCATATTATGTCACCGAGAGAGTGATGTATCATGTTATAATAAGCGTACCACATTCTCATATTCAATTTTAATTTCCAATTCATAGTCGCACAATTTTCTATATTGAAATTATAATACTTCAATTAGTATCCAATGATTTGCTCTCGCATATCTTCTTTATTTATATGGCAAAATATAATACATGACAAAAGATATGACATTTGTTCATTCTTGATTGTATACTCGATAATTAAAACTGTAAAGGTACAATAACAGTATTTTATAAAAAAGAAAAACAGAACGTGATTAGTCACTTCTGTAGCTTTTGCTGAATACGAATCCGACAAAATGCTCTATCACGTCACAATTTTTGCAAATTTGCAGTTAAAGCAAAAAAAAACTATTTTTACATACTTTGTTATGTTATACTACAATATATGAGACGTCCTGGAGAAGTTCTATTACAATTACGTATATTGCTGAGACTTTTAGCCCTTAAAGAACTTTTTTAATATTGGCTATAATTAATAAGATATTCATGATCAAATATGAAGTTTTTTTGAAAAAAGGCTGTAAATTAAGTCATTGAATTTACCAAATTAAAGAAAAATAATTGTTTGTCGAATATTTCTTCTGAAATCAAAGGTAAACGAGAGATGCGTCATATTGCGAAGAATGTTCATACAACTCACGTGAATGTAATAAAATATTATTTTCTTGAATAGTAATATAAGAAAATACGTTCTTATTTCATTTTTGTGAGAAGTTTGAAATTATTTCTTGCGACTGTGAAAGACGATTTTTGCTATGAGGTGAAGTAACTTTATTCTCTAAAGAGGCCGAGAACCATCAAGTCTTTTAAAGTGTTATTTCAGTTATAGTCTTACATACCATTTTATACTTTGAAATCTACTTTATGCAATCCGTAATTGTATGCCAATATTTAAAATGATTGATTTAATTTTTTAAAAGACACAATTTTAAATTTGCAATTTCTTGTACAATAAATTTAATATTGGTTTTTTTTCAAGAGTTTAATTAATAGATTTAATATACCATATAAGAAGTTTCAATGGTAATAATGTTATTATGAAATCAGAAATAACGTATTAATATTTATTTAAAGAGTTAGTCACTCTGGAGACCAAAATTGACCCTAAACTAAGATCCTAAACTATTAATTAAACAAAAAAAATGTTTCAATTGTTTTTAAATAATTTTAAATAATTTCAGGGTGGACTAACACCTTAATATCAGCTTTAATGTTTTTATATTGTAAAAAATTGAACGCGCACAGATAATCGTACATATGTAATTATTTACATAATTTCGGTATAAATACATCAAGATTATTTAATGTTTGAATCCGTGTATAATTTTTAAACGTATATTGTTATCACAACATTGCAATAGAATTAACATAATTTAGTTATCTTACGTAATCTTAGTATATAAATTAAGTACAATTTTGTAAGTCAAAAAATAATAAGTTATAAACCTCAACTTTTGCGTAATAATTCTTATTTACCTCAAAAAAATGCTACATATGCGTGCATTTAAATTAAAAGCAACAGGCAGAAATAAAAGAGAAAAGTAGTGGATGAAAAGATTGACCACGAAACATGTAGAAAATAATTTGAATCGTTCGTTGTGATTTATGAACCGTTATACAGTCACGAGAGAAGCAATGTCAGATTTACTGTATAAAAGCGATATTTCTCAAAGATGCTACGTCTCGAAATCGAAGCAATGAATTTCCTAAGAAATAACCTTCGATATTCTGAAATATCGTCTTCGACGACGCTATTTTCCTTGGAACTTTCAATCATGTAAACGAATTCTATGTTGGATATTGCCATTGTCAGTGCAATGCCGAGTAAGAGTACTTTGCATTGAATAAGAGAATCTGAATACTCAAATGAAAAGCATAATAGCAGAAATTAATTTTATACAATGCGTCAGAGATTTACGACGTTAAATGCGTGCTTGTGTATTCAGAATGAATTAATATAACTGTTTTATATATCAAAAGTTAAGTTAATTAAACATTATAATTTGCTCTTGATTGAATTACATGTGCATATAAAATTTTCATTATATATCTATAGAACACTGTATTAGCTTTTTAATATTAACAATATTAAAAAGACAGACGAGATTATCATTTGTGATTAAGATTTTATTGATAAATTTCTGAATGTCTATAATCTATAATCTAAAGTGGTATTGTAGTAATCTAGGGCGCGAAGATCGAGGTGCGGATTACATGGTGCTAGCAGTCTTCCTCCAAGGAGAGAAATTTATTACGACATGGTCGTATTCCGTCCGCAATGCTAAGCCCGATCGAGGCTCAACGTGACGTTGAAAATTTAAAGCATCTGTTTCACTTGTCAGTTTTTACAGTTAATCTTCCTAACACAGTGGCAATAGCTGTAACATTTCTCGTCTTTGTAAATGTTTTATTGGCTCCTTTTATCCCATCGTTCTGCGCAAAATGTCCCCGTGGACATTGTCGTTTATCAAGAGAAGTACTTAAAAAAAAAAAGAATGTTTATCCGCGTGCTTGCTGTGGTTCTCTTTATAAATGCCTTCTTTCTATTATCGATTTAACCTATTATAATGAAGCAAACAATGAAGATAATTGCGCATCCGCCGTTATTATTGAATGTGCTAGTCAGAATGTCGCGAAAATTGCATCGCGTAATCGTTCAGCAGCTAATCAAAACAAGATGGAAATTGCTCGTTTCATATGAGAAATTGCTTCGATACTCGCACCACTCAAAAGATGGGAAATCGATTTGCACTTCCCGCAGCGTTCTTTTCAATGAGAGCCTGCGTGAAAAACGCGATGAATTAGATGGATACTTAGCAAAAAGTCACTATCGACCTCATGAAACGCTAATATAATCACATAAAAAAGCATCATTAAAACGCTTCTGAAAAGAACGACCGCGAGTGAAAAATTTAGGATTTAATATTATAGATAGTAGATAATTGAACCGATTGGCATATATACATGTTACATGCACTACGTAAAGTATATTATCAGTATGACAGAATTTATCAACAAAAAAACTCGATGTTATTAGAATTTAGATGCAACTGAGAATATAAAATATAGAATTTATCTAAAAGTCATATAACGAGAGCGTAAAGGGATATCTTTAATAAATAAATTAAAGTTAAATTAACTTTTAATTTACTTAAAGTTAATTGTTATACTCTGTACCGTATAATACAATCACAACCTTTTTATGGAATTAAAGCGCATCCAACCGTTGAATATATCTCATAGCTATCAAAGCAATACCTAGAATAAGAATTTGTTTTCTATTTACTACTAATTTGGATATAATTTGGATGGCTGTTTGTTGTTATTCATATACGATTATTTTATTACCTCTATCATAATGGATGAGAAATATAATACCATAATGTTGAACTGTTCAATACATGATTAAAAATTTTAATCTTATTTAGAAGTTTGCAAAGCTGATTAAGTTTTATTGCTTATACAATGCGATCTCGTGAATATTTTAATTTTGAGATTAATTTAACGAAAAGAGATGCGCGCGCAATGTTCAGACTTGATATATTCTATCTAACGAGCGTGGAATAACATAAAAGGAGTGAGAGCGCGTACATCGACGCGGTGATTAATTTTCCATAGAATTGCTTGTCTTTGAAATTGGCCTCGACGCCATCGCTCTACTCTCCTTTTCCCCGCGAATAACAGCCAGCCTCAAAGTCTTCAGAGCTTATTATCCGATCGCAGACCAGCAAAATGTTTGTGGTTCTGTCGGAAAACCGTGCCAAATCTGCACCATTCTCTATTTCATGTATCCAAGTATACCTATATATTTATATACATATAGTGGATTTTACTTATATATAATATAAAATATATAGATTCTTCTCCCTCCTGCATCTTTCAAAAGAGGAACATCGTAAAATATAAGATTTTTTAATCATTTTTAACAAGCAGCGTCGTATTATCAAAGATTAAATTCATTACTGGCAAGTAGGCAAGTAAAAAAAGAAACGCGTTACTTTTTTCGATAATGATTGTTCTTTTTTTATAACGATGGCAGTAATGTCGTTATATTTTAAAATAACCGTAACGAAACTTCGTTGTTACTTTTATCGTTACTTTAATTTTCTATTATCTTTAATCTCTGTTATCATTCAATTCTATTATCTTCATATCTATTCTATATAATAGATAATTTTCGCATAATTTTTGATAAGACAGAAATATTTTATTTAAATAGAAATTTAAATATTGAAAAATATTTTGTATTTTATATCTTGGACTGCTAATAATAATTACTGCTAATATCGAAAATTTGTAATATTATATATATATGTAACACGAATATATAAATTTTCAGTATTAGCAACAAATATTGAAATACTCTTTCAATAACATGTTTAAAAATATCATTTAATAAAAATTTTTAATAAAATTTGTGAATTATAATTTAAATTTCTACATGTATATATTAAAAAATAAAAACATTAATATAAAAATTATAGATTTATTATAGATATTAAAATTACACTAAAACCTCGTAATAAGATCAGATATCTGAACGATATAACGAAATTACTCTTATTTCATTTCAAAATGAAATACAAGATTTTAGTAGCTACTGCTCACTCATGCTACTCATAACACGGAAGGGATTTTTCGCGCTATTTCGAGATTCGTTATTACGAGGTTCCAATATATAAAGGAAAGCTTGCTAGAGACTAGCTTAAAATTTCAAATTTTAATATTGATTGTTATAAAGATACCAGAAGGTTTATCATCGTGTTTTTATTCATTGCTAATGCCAACATTTCATAAACATTGCTGTTCACTTCATCAGAGCGAGGAGCACACTGATACTGAATTGATTGTTACAATTATTCATTATTAAATGTAATTTTTAAATCTAATATCTTTAATATTACAAAAAGTAACGAATCATCATAAACAACACGATACCGTATTACTTTTTTTAATTAATAACGAATAACAGTAACCAATTTATTTTTTATTTTCAATCCTAATTACTGGATTATAAATAAATTTTTCTAAAATGTTTTGATAGTAAATTTTTATATAAAGTATACTTCAATACCGAAGAGAAATCAAGAAAATTTTTAGTACATTCTATTGTTTATCATTAGATGATATAATATCCTATGGATATAATATATTCTATATAGCAGGATATAATATATCCTATATAGATAAATATAATATATCCTATATATCCTATATACATAATCTAATATATGTGCCACCTACATAGCTAAATTATATTTATTATTTATTGAAAAAATAAAGATTTGATCAAAAATTTTTCTGGTTATTTTTCAGCATTGATGTATAATTATCAAAATGTTCCGAAAACAATTATTAAATTTACAATTTAATAATAAACTTAGTTTTTTGTAACATAATATTTCTTGTTAAAATATTATTTTATAAAATAATTCCGTAAAAATCTTTCAATGTTCTTTTTTTAAAAGATACAAGAGAGAAGAATATTACAATTGATATACAATTTGACTGAATGTTCTTTTGAATTTTAAATTAAAAGATTACATTATAGATTATATGTAGATTTCCAAAAAGAGTTAAAATTGACAAATCTCTCTTTTCTCTCATAATTAATGATAAAGCTAACAATATTAATTAAAGTGATTGACTCATCCGGAAGAAAATTGATGTTCCAGACAACAGACATATCTATCGGTTACTCTGCGGAATAGTCGGTTTTTCGATACCGTATTGAGCCTTATCAATCGAATCTCGTCGTGGATTGTTTTAGTTACAAGCGGAGAACGCTCGCGCGACTATGTAGGAATCTTTCATGTCCAGTCCTCTCACTCGAGAGCGAAATTGGATTGTAGCGAACTCGAATATCACGTGGTTGGAAGCCTTTGAAAGGATTCCGGTCTGAACGATCGATGTGACTCCCTTCGTTTCTAGAACGTATGGACCATATACGAAAGAATCACTAGCAATCAGTGCAGTTGTATAAAAAGTCAAAAATTTTTGCACGCGGTTGATACTATCATAGTACAAGATGAAAAGAAAAACCATTCCCTTTCTACACATTAAAGAGACATTCGCATATGTTGCAATTACTTACTCGAAATTTATATACCTATAATTATTTCAGAATTTTTTTGCTATCACAAGAAATTTAAAAACAAATAATTGACAATTTTGTATGTTATAATTCAATTGAAATATGAAATGAATGGACATAGAATTTTTTTTATTGGCGATAATTAATTGAATTAAAAACCAATTAACGAAATTAAATAGAGGATTTCATCTGTGAATTCTTCTTTTAATGTCGAATTTTATTAAATTTTGTTAAATGACGTATTGCCCTTAGATAGAATTTTTCGCATACTAAATATTGTAAGAACAGGATTTAATTGCATACAAAGTTAAAATTAACGAGCAATTACCGTATTGGCTCCTATCCAAAGTTATGGAAAAAAATCGAAAATTATTAATGCATCTTGTTCGTTACCATTGCCATAATAAAATAATTATGAAATATATTTTGATAATAGCAGTAAAAAAAAATTTGCTGTAAAATAATTATTATTGTATATTATCCTACTGAACTTTCATTATAATTTTCAATATTTAATATTTTGTAAATTAAAATCCAAATTTAACATAAATCTAAGGTTAATATATGTAATTTTTATCTATAAATAATACATTTGATATAAATAACATAGTTCTGTGATACTGTTTCCTTTCATTTTCATGAGCCGTGAATATCTAAAGGTGCTTTATATGAGATATACAAAAATCAATTTACATGGTACATAAATATCGAGTAAATTTGTCCATTCTTCCATGAAGAAATTTTAATTATTGTTTATCGACGCGTAAGAATTCGATACGCAAGTCTAAAACAAGATCAAACCAATAATCTTGAATTTTTCAACATTACAATAAAAAAGCAATTCAAGAAAAAATAATAATATAATAATTCTATCTGAAATATTACTGACATATCTCTTTAGTGCATAATAAAATAATTTATGATTCTAACGTTTCTGAAAAGAAACGCGTCTATTAAATATGCATAAAATGAGCAGGACATTATGATAGCCATCTGCTAGCAATGATGACAATCTAATAAATAGATCGCATGTATGTCATTTATATTAATATTACTTTGTTAATAAACGTGTACAATATTTCCAAATATGAAAGTCTATACATCTTAACTAATCTAATTAAAATTCTTTAATCTGAAATCTGTTCCACGCATACCGCTTTTGTAAACAAATAAAAAATTAAATGAAAAACTATTTAATTTTTAAAGTCTCGCAAATGCAAATTTAATCTTCAGAAATAATTTATTTCGTAGCATGGATTATCTAAACTGCCACAGATAAAACTCCATATTCAATATTAAAAAATAATAAGTACGTATAATTAAGTTCTGTTTCGATGTTTTAGATTTATTCAAAATTACACGAATATTTGCTTTCACGGTAGGAAAATCGATAACATATACATTTGTTTTATGGAAAGCGTGTAACACATTGTGGAGATTAAATTTTGATTATAAAATGCGATTTACTAACACATTGTAAGGAACGTAAACGTTGTTAAAACGCAAACTTTAAGAACTCGCACTAACGACGCATAACATATTATATCGCACTTTAATTCCCCTTCAACAGCCCCACATAACGATGGTAGCTTCCATTAGAAGCTGCACCTTTGTTTTCTGAGATCCTTGCAGATTCCTGCAAGAACGCGATGTATTTCAGAAAGGACCCGGAGAAGTGCTTCGCAAGTAGGGCTCTCATGTTGAATAAGAAATTTCACATTAATACCGACAGA
>Ga0157364_1005772_pt1 | contig 12654 bp, 7 predicted proteins | sample AttsexASBM2_FD_111476 | JGI IMG/M metagenome (GOLD analysis project Ga0157364, IMG submission 111476) | Fungus gardens microbial communities from leaf cutter ant in Ribeirão Preto, State of São Paulo, Brazil - Atta sexdens ASBM2 | ecosystem: Host-associated > Fungi > Mycelium > Unclassified ... | reverse complement strand
TAATATACACACACATATATATATATATATATATATATATATATATATATATATATATATATATATATCACACTATACAACATGGCTAAAAAAAACAACTAAACTTTAATTATCATTAAAATTGTGTAATAATAATTTTAAAATGTGTAATTTTTATATAATAGCTGATTATAGAGAAATATATTCTTTTTTTTTAGCAACTAAAAAGATGACAATTTTTTAGTTATAATGTAGCAAATGAACAATATTATATCATATCACAATTCAATTTTCTTTATAACGAATGCTATCAATGATAACAATATAATTTTAACAAACATGTGAACGTGATCGACCAATCGCGATTCAGCTTTTCACGTTTATAACCTTATAAAGTTTCTTTATCGAAATTATAATCGTTGGAGAAAATGTACAAATAATGGAGAATTCTTTTTTGTTTTCTTTTACTTTATTCCAAAAAATATTTCGCAATTAACAGAAGCGAAAGGAGTATGCTGAGTTGTTGCGTACGTTGCGTGGTGATTGATAATGGCTGGAGGTAGAACTGCGTCGCTGGATCGATAACTCGGCTATGTCGAATTCCGTTACCTCATCGCAACTTACGTGAGAGTTACGCAAAAATGTGTAACATTTTTATATACTCACCTCGATATCGCTCATCGCCGATGTCTCTCAAACGGTGGATTTGTGTCGTATAAAGGTCAAGATGCTTCTTCACGAGCTTGTAGATGCGTATCTTCGCAGACACGACAATAATATGGCGAAGCCAGCTAAGGCCGGACTTCGGAGTCACTCTCGTCAGACAGGAAACGCCGGGCCCGAGACGCAAATGAACATACCAACATCCGGTGACGTCGTCACGGCAACGGCGACTCGTAAAGCCCGATCTACATAAAATCCAGAACGCGAATCGCAGATTGCAAGTTTGTTGCATCATAACCAATTTGATGTTTCAATTTAAAAATGAAGATAAATTTTCACAAGCTGTTTTTCATTTTATAATAGCCAAAAGTTATTTAATCGCTTATTCATTACATTCACGTGAATTTGTTCACTTTTTGTATATTTATTCCTAGGGAAAACTTTACATAATCGATACCCAGAATGTAAGAACCAATCAATTACAGTCGAGCATCCCCCTATCATTCGACTGTAACAGAGGAATACTCGAGTAGTTGGTTGGTTCTTACATACTGATCCAGATTAAACCCTTGGTGGAAACTAAGCCACTGTATCGACTTGTGTCATCAAATGGAAAATCCAATAATGAAAGGGGAATAGCCTATCCAATCAATGAATGGAAAGTGTGAGCAAAACTGAGAGACAGAAGATGTATATTCCTGTTCTGCTTAGTAACTTTTCTTCTTTCTGCGCATGTGTCAAAAAAGAGAATAGAAGAGGATAGAAAGATATTTCTGCGTATCAATTATTGGAAACTTTTTCCCTAGGAAAAGTGAAAAGTAAAAAATTTCTCCATTAATTTTAATTAAAACTTTTCACTTTTCACTTTCCATCCTAGGGATAAAGTTTCATGATTGATACACAGGGCTACATTCGCATTCCTACCTGGATGCCTTCAGATATCATCCTTGTTTAACGTTTAATACACAAGAAGGATGACATCCGGGGAGCACCGCGGATCCCAGGTGGGAATCCGAACGCAGCCTAGAGCAAAAGAAAGAAACTTCTAACAATTGCAAAATAAATGTTCTGCTGAACGCAATTCTCTCATACTCGGAGGAGATGCTTGCAATTGCCCACGATCCAATTATGCACAAGCCAATCATAACGCCAATCATAACGCATAAGAGAAAAAATATTAAAAAACTCCCTAGGCAAAAGTCGCTGTAATTAGCAGTGGGCAATTCCTACAGTACGCAATTGAATGGCTCTCTATTTGGAGTTGACAAAGTCGTTTTTGGAACGCATTTCTGTAGGCATCGATGGCCTAGTTTTCACCGATGATTTAATTCGGATCAGAATGTAAGAACCGATCAACTACAGTGGAATTCCTCTGTTACAGTCGAACGACAAGGGAATGCTCGGCTGTAGTTAGTTGGTTCTTACATTTTGATCCAATTAAATTCTCGGTGGAAACCAGGCCATTAATATCGTCCTTGTTGTCTATCAAATATTAAACAAGGACAAATGATGCTACAAGTGTAAACGCAAAATCTTTATTTCGCACAATAAAAGGAACAGGAAACAGAGAATAAATATTTTAACCTATCAGAAATCATGTATTATGGAATACACAGTTTTTGATAGGTTGAAATTTTTATGTTCTTTTTATTGTGCGGAGTCCCTTATTAAATATGTGTTCTCATACTTTTGAAGTTTGAAATTTTTGAATGGGTGTGACAAATCGCAGGCTAGTTTACCTGTTTACAGAGTAAATGAATATGATTGGTATTATTTACAGATCCAACCAATCATATTCAATTGCTCGGCGAGAAGGCTAGCAGCTCCGGCTTGAATGCGCCCAATGTAACCTAAATGACGGCTTGGAAGTTAGAAGAGGGAGAGTCTGTAAAAGATAGAAGGTAGTAGAAGGGCACTGCGTCTATGAGCAGTGCGGGTAGAATATGGGTTGTGGGAATGGCGGTCGTAGTTAACGTGACTTGGCGTGACTCTAGGACTCTTGCGACACGCGTTTCACGAAGAACGAATTTTTTCTTGTGAATTCTGAATGTCAAGTGAAGTCCATGTTGAAGTTGAATGTGTCAACTATGTTCAATTGAGAAGGCTAGAAGATCTATCGCATCCATATCTAGGTGAGAGAATGATACTTGTCTTCTATCACAATCTGATTTTCCTTTGAGCTTGTGACGAATTAAAATACCTGGAAATCGTTTGCCTCCGAATCTGCAACGAATCTGCGTGTACCTGTCGTCAGTGAAACTTTATATTTACAATGTACGAGATCTTTGCATGATCATGATCGTTCCGGCCAGTACTGTGCGCGCGAGATAGCGATAATTGTTGGCGGTAACGGTACAATTTTTTATGCGTCAACATTTTTTTCAATAATTAGGTATATGTCAATTCTCTCTAAGGCTACATTCCAAAACTCTCCAAGGAAGATTTCACTTTGTATACTATGTAGTATATGTTACATCTATTACATATTTCAAACAAAATTTTTCTCAAAGAGAACATTTTGGAATGTACTTTAAATATCATTATATATGTATTGCTTTGATTTTACTCTGTTTTATAAATTAATTACTGTAATTAGCATATTAAGTTGACATATAAAATGCATTATTCATGACTTTATTGCTTTAGAATCTCTTATGACTATGGATAGTTATCAATTGAATTATTAAGATAAATGTTCTATCATTATGATTAATTTGGCTCTAATATATGACATAATATATACAATATATATATATGAAATATTGAATATAACTCAGTATTAAAATAATTACTTGTTGAACAAAAGATCCGAATTTAATTTCTGGATATGACATTAAGAATTTTGACTAAGAAAGTATGATAAAAACAAAAAGTTTGTTATTTTTTTAAATGAATGTTTTGAATTGATATACATTGTACATCAATATCACTACAAATATGCAATAGAACTTTGTTTATCCAAATTTCTCATGGGACAAGACAGTTCTGTCAAGTAGTTTAGATATTCTCTAATTTTCTCTAATATCTAAAGTAGAGATTCACTTATTATCCAGTATTGATTAATTTCGATAATAGGAACTAATAATAGGAACAAATGCTTAGAAAACTGGAACTTACATAAAGTGTTCATATAAAACAAATAAATGGAGTTTATTTTCTATTGTAGTTTTTATTGTACCATGAGTATAATTATTATCTGAACTACAATATCTGAACTACAATGTCTGACACAAATATAATATGTAATTGTAAGGCAATAGATTAAAATGTTCTCTACAGCAAAATATTCATATATCAATATTGATTTGCAGATAAAAATGTCAGCTGAATATAGTCGAAACGTTTTAAAAATAGTTGTTGCGCAGATCTGTCAGACGATAGGATGGCATTCTATTAATTCTACACCATTGGAGTTTCTAGTAGATCTTTTGCAGGAATATCTGTTACGTATCTCAAAGCTCACACATCAATATGCAGAAGTTTGTGAGTAACTGTTATATTAATTTTGATTAATAACAGTTAAATATTCTCCTCTTATTTAATTGTAATAAAGGAATACCCAATTGTGATTAGTCAATTCTATTTTAGAAGAGACTATTATATGTATTATCAGAATTTGTCCTTTTTCTATATATTTTGTATGGAATAAGAGTTTAGATTTGAATTTATTTTGGATACTATTATCTAAAATCTATGTTTTTAAGATTTCTTGTAAATATCAATAACTAAATGAGTTATCTAATTATTATAAAAGTAAATTACTTGTTGAGTAATTTAAGTACCTTTGCAAATCTTAAATTTATATTTTTTTATGATTTTTTTAGTGGGAAGAACAGAGCCGAATCTTGATGACTTAGGATTAACATTTCAATATATGAATATTGATATACAGGAATTAGCTGAATATGTGAAAAATGTAGATTCTGTTCAATGTCCTATACAAGTACCACAATATCCGATTCGACGTGAAAATCATTTAAATTTTTTAAAGCCGGGTAGTCGTGAAGTTGTCACGAGACCAGTGCACATACATGAACATTTACCAGCTATGTATCCAGATACCGAAGGTAATAAATTATATTGTGTTTATTCAGTAATTTTATTCAGTAATAAGTTATACTAATTTATATTAATTTTATTGGTAATTTATAATAATTGCAGAGGAATACATACCTGATAAGAATGAAAGTTTAATGAATGGTACAGCAGATCTGACATCTAGCAGTGGAACATCATCAGGCAATTCAAATAATGCGTCACCTCATAGGATGTCGCCTCAGGTGGTTTTCAAACGGCCAGGCGATCCAGTGTCTTTTGAAAGTCCCATGGTAAAGCGTGCGAAAGTTTTAGAGGAAGGTAGACCATTACGTGAGATAAGCAGTGTTATGATGACTACTTCTGGTTTTTTATCACCCGCGCGAGAAGGAAAGCTACCCGAAGCGAGAACACCGCATCAAGTTCGATCAGATTCACCGCAACCAAGCTCTTATCCGATGGTACCGCCCGAATTGAAGATTGATAAGAAACCGAAGAAAGTTGTGAAAAAAGCTCCCGAGAATCGTAAACTTGACAAAGAGAACAAGAAGAAGAAAGGCGCGAAGGAACTGTTCAAGCCAGATAAGATTGACGAGAGCAAAGTGAAGAAATTAGTTGGCATGAAAGAGCTGGCCAAATTAAAGCCGTTAAAGCCAGGCGGTGGTAAGGGACAATCTACCACGTTACAAGAACTTACGGGTAGTAGCAGACCACCTACGCCGAAGATCGCGTCACCGAAATCAGCCACTAGTAGTCCGAAGGCGTCGAAGACAATGCAACCGAAGGTCAAGACCGAAAAGATAGTAGAGCTAATAGACGTTTCTCCCGCTGTCGAAAAGAAGGAGGAAACTGTTGACAAGTTGCCGTCGGAGCCGGATAAACAGAAACTAAATATCTTCAAGAAGATATCGAAACCACGTGAAGAAAAAGACAAAGAGATAACGGAGCCGCACAAATACAAGGATATTTTGGATTCGCGTGAGAATTCGCCAGAGTTAATCATAGATGTTGAGAATGCGGAGAAGCACGTACACCGAAACGACGCGGAGCCGAAAGGAGGACGCGAAGAGAAGAAGACACCTCATACACCGGACGTGCACATACAATCGGACAGTGATTTGGCAGATGTGCAGAGTTTATCGTCGGATGTTTACATATTTGATGATGCTGACATTTCACCGCCGGGTACGCCCAGTACGCCAAAAACTCCCGAATTGAATGTACCCACGGTACCGGAACAGAAGCGGAAAAAGAAAGAGAAGAGTAGCAAAAAGAAAGAACCTAAATTGAAGAATCCGAAACAATGTATCAGTCCGAAAAAGGTAAGAATGCATTTTATTAGAATATTAGAACATTACTTAGGAATATATATAATAATCAAGAAAGTTTGTGTATACAAATTTTATAATTTTTTTTATCGTAAAGTCAATTTTATTTCCAACAATAATTTCATTAAATGCTACATTCTTTTAATATATTTCTAATTTTCAGTATTAATATGTTTTGCTGGTGATTTGTTATTTTTCAGACGAAACTTTCGAATGATGCAACAGAATTGGATATACCGGATCGGCCCAAGACACCGCAAGCACCCGAACCAATACAGCCTATTCTTCCGATTACACTTCCGTTCCCCTTTTTCCCACCATTTCCTTCGGCACCTGGTTTAATTCCTCCGATGTTTCCGCGATTTTCAATGCCACTCGGACGAGGTGGACCGGGTCCTCATCCCGCCATGCCCAATTTACCATTACCGCCGCGTTTTTCCAATCCACCCATAAAGCCCGAAGATTTTCCATTGTCCAAAATTAAACCTATAGAACGTGAGAAGCCACTGATTCCCCCACCGGCCGAGTTAACGTCTCCGTCGATTCTAGCCGAAAATGAGAAGGCGGATAAAGAGAAGGTGGATAATAAGCTTACGAAAATGTTTAAGCCAAACAAAGAATTGCCTTTCATGAAAGTACCTGAGAGGGTACTGCCTGTAGGCGTTGCACCGCCTATAGTGTCTGCACCTCTCGCACCAATCACGCTTGCTACACCAACAGTACCTGTCGCGCAAATGTCACCATCGAAAAATCTTAAAGCTGAGAAAACAGAGAAGAATGATATGGTAAATTCGGTAGGAGACCATATCTTGTTAGATATCTCAATCATATTAAAAAATATTTTTTAAATATCTCGATAAAGATAATTCCTACGCACGATACTATGTTTATTTTCATTTATCATTGATGTCATAATTACTACGCTCTATCTTAATGAATCTAATAACTTTTATATGCATGTAAAAGCTATCAGATTAATTGATTAAGATAGAACATGTCAATAATATTTTTATACATATAACAATTTATAACATTTTCAGAAGTCTAAAGAGCATAAAAAAGAAAAGAAGGATAAGTTAAAGAAGAAGAAGGATAAAAAAGAGAAACACAAAGATAAAGGCGAAAAAATTAAGGAGAAGAAGGAAAAGACTGAGAAACGCGAGAAATTAGAAAAACTCAAAGAAAAGAAAGAGAAAAAGGAAAAGAAAAAGGAGAAAGATCTAAATAAGAAAAATATGGTATTTGTATGATTTTTCTATAATATTATGAAAGTAAATAATAATTAAATTATTATATATGTTTTATTACAGAAGGAAGAAAAGAATCCAGAAGCTGTTCCAAAAATTACATTAAAATTAGGTACAGCTTCTCCTAGACCGGCAACTCCAGATAATGCCCCTATGAAGAAAATGTAAGCTATGAATATATAAATGAATTCTTATTAATAAATATATGTATTAGCCATTTAATATAATCATATAAACTTGTTTAGCTTTTTAATATGTGTAATCAATTTATCGAAGAGAGAAAGATTTTTATTATATTATATAACTGTATTATGACATATAGATAATCATAATTGTGTTATTTTTTCCAGCACTATTAAAGCACTTGTGAAAAAGCCTGATGAAGAAATTAAGCGCGAACCTAGTCCAGAATTGGCGAAAATATCGGCATTGGTAACACGACCACCGAAGCAAAAGTCAGCAAGTAAGAAAACAGAGGAGGGAATATTAGATGGAAGCCTTGCTCTTCCTACAGACTGTTTCTCTCTTACTAGCGCGCCACTTGCATCAGTTCCTCGAGCAAAGAAATCTAATTTCCAAAATCTATCTCAGAGTGAGCCAATACCTTCACCTCAATTTGACAATCCTTCTAAACTCCCGAATCCTTTAGTGCCGCCACAACAACCACCATATTATTTTGTAAGTACATTTCTTATAATATTTACATACTAAAGATCTGAAATTTACATCATGATTCAAAATCTTAGAATAGAAATATTTTATACAGAAACTTTATAAAATTTTATAAAGTAAGTAAATTGTTGAATTTATGATTAAAGTATTTATATAGAAAATAACATATAAAGCTTACACAATTTTTAATTCTTTCAAAGCGCAGAAATATTAACACTCCTGTTCGACTATTTTTAAATTATACAGAGAAGAAAAGCTATTTAATTTCTGTATAAAAACATTGTTGGAAGTATAAAAAAAATTCTTTTATAAATGAAAAATTAATAGATAATGAAACATATAAAATTTTGAAAGTAAATTAAATTAAATTAAATTAATTTTTATAGGAAAATCTTATAAATATTTATCCTGTACAAAGCCAATTTGAGAATAATTTGTCTTAAGTTATTGCAAACATTTTAATCTTATATAATGAGATGAACCCAACCCATCGATATTATTTTCAATACGAACCTATCCAAAAATTCCAATTTCCTATTCATGCTATCTATGCATTTACATCTTGTGGTGACGGTATCATATTTCCTTTTTTTCCCTTAAATCACGCTCTCTCTTTTGATATATTGTTACGTTGTCCAAATAATGAATGTAGTACACATTCTCTCTTATAGCTATATTTAGACTTACTGTGTATTTTATGTTGCAATTATTACTTACTTTTTTTAAGTTTAATGCTCATATTTCTTATATTGAATCTTAAATATTTCTTTATTCTTAATTTTCACAAATTGAATCTAAACGCTTGTTTTGCCATTCTATTTTTACTATTTTTACTATTCTGCCTCGCAAGACTTATTTTGTACAGTGAGCTTTTCAGAAAAGATATTTTTATAAATATTAAATTTAAATAATCTCAAGTTATAAAATAGATATTACAAACAGGGGCGGACTGGCGGAATAAAAAATATTATTAAGCAAATGGTAATAAGGGCCTCGTATTTCAAATAAAGTTTTAGATGTGCCACGCATATGAACATCAAATGAACAAATAAAAAAATTGTTATTTATTATTATTTAAGTAAAACAAATAAATAAATAAATATAAAAATATATGTACACAAATAAATGAATAAATTAACATTTAAATGAACAAATAAATAGCAATTTATTTGTTCATTTAAATATTGATTTGTTGATTTATATGTTTATTTGTGTATATATATTTTTTTTTATTTATTTATTTATTTGTTTTACTTAAAGAATAATAAATAGCAATTTATTTAAAATACTCAAATAATAGCACTTCATAAAATTAAATAGTGTCGATAAAATTAACCAGAGCATCAAAAAAGTTCAACAGAATCAGCCACGTATGATTGGCTCCAAGAAAAGCGTTGTCATTTTTTTCTTGTGCTCTTAGAGGCTTACAATAGGCTCTTTTCTTAGAGGCTCACAACAGGCTCGGGCATTTGTTGAATTGATTGGTAAACTAGTCTACCTCTGTTACAAAGTACTATTTACACTTACATATATATGATATGGAAATAAATCTTAAAAATAATATTCTCTAGAGAGAATATATATATTGATTAATAAATTTAATAATTTTTTTATTTGACATATATTTTAGAATATTTTAAGTATACAATCTTTTCTGAGTAGCTGCATCTTGAGTTGCCATTTATAGAATTGCTGCATTTATGCAAATATAGACATAATTATTTATAAAAAATAAATAATATTAACTTAGAAAATTTATTTAATCATGCATTTTAACAGTAATAAAACATTTATCGTCAATATTTTATCATCCATATATTCTACATAGATCAACTATTACTATTCATATATGCATATATGTATGTGTATGTATATATATATCTATGTATATAAATATATGTATATATACATATACGTATAATGTGATATACTTGTCTCTTCTTATCATTACAAATTTAAGCGATTATAATGTAATTATACAAATAATATTTTGACAGATTTAATGAACAAATATCTGTTGACAATATAAATGCAAATTTTATGGAGGCATTATTGTAAATATATGTACCACAATTGGTATCGATTATCAATTGAAATAACTTTAAAACGCAGGATATCCTTAATGTATATTCAACTAAATTGTTATCGTAAATTCTACCACTTTTTTCATTTATTAGTATATGCTGTAAAAGTTCGAGTAGTACCAGTGTATGTTACTAATTTATACAATTCATTTTTAACAATTTATTCTTCCATATATGCTAAAAGAAGTAATTTCTTTTATAGTATATCTTTCTTTTATTAATTAATAATATGCCCATGCTTCTCATTAATTTCTCTTCTCTAGCAAATGCAATCACATTAGCGCAAACATATATTCTTCACGTACAAATAGTTACAAGATGCAATTAAGACTTGTATGTCACTACTGAATTTGCCGCTTGACTATTAATTAAGTAGCATTAGAGAGCATGTATCAGTTACTAATGTCACATCTTATGTCTTATTTTTAAGATCATATTAAGAATTGACTTAACTCAAGATATAATGATAATGATTTTTTTCATTTATTTTTTTTTCATTTAATTAGTGAATATATGCATTTATAGTTTGCGATTATTGATACATAATTTATTAGTAATATACTAACAGACAACAAAGAAAATATTAAGAAAGTTATGTAGTAAAAAATGTAAAAAAAGCAAACAATTGCATGAGATTTGCACGTTGCATAAAAATATTTAGCATGAAAGACCCGTTAGGAATATAACCGACGGTTTTAACGGTACAGAGGTGAAAGCAGATCCAGTTCCTAAAAAGGACGATGCTAAAGAAGACAAAGAAAATGGCAGGAACGTGTTGTCTACAACACCAACCACTACCGTGGTGAGTACGCTTTACACCTCTTTTAAAGAACATTGCAAGAAATTTTCTGTGCGCCGATGCTATGGATAATTAGTTTTCATACTTCATAATACGTTAGTTGCAACATGATACGTATAATGCAAAAATATAAATGCAGAAATAATGCGCACGCTAGCTATCTTATATATAGGAGTGATTTAGATAAAAAGCTAGGACATGATTTAAAGAATGCGTATCGAATATTTAAAAAAGAAGAGACAAGTTCATCTCCGGCTCATATTATCATAAATCATTATTTCATTGAGATACATAAGGTCCCACATATTATTTAAGAGGGAATTTTATAAGAAAGTATTATAAGCTACTAGTATCTTTGTTTTGTTATTAAAATATTTTTTCATGATAAGAGGGAATGTCCATGGACAGCATGACAAAATATCTTAATTTGAAGTCCACTGACTAATTCTCATAGAGTCAGTACATTATCAAGAAACATATTCTACATTAAAATAAATATTTGAGGAATTCAAATGTTGGCAAATGTTTGAATGATTTTCCAAAACTCCAGAGTGAATTTCGTGAGAGATGGGTTGGGTTTAAATAAAAATTCTCATTGAGTTCCGTTTATCCTGAGATGAGTGTTCCAGGATCGAGGAGGTCGGCAAGTGTGGATATGTCCTGCATGCGGCAACCAGGATGATGGCTCGCCAATGATCGGCTGCGATGATTGTGACGCTTGGTATCATTGGTAAATAACTTGTTATAATTTACATCGCATAATGTTGAAATTAATAAAAATAGCAAAAATCTTACTATCTTTTTAATATTTCAGGGTGTGTGTTGGTATGCAAGTCCCACCAGCTGAAGATGAGGATTGGTATTGCCGCTTTTGTATAGCGAAAAAACAAGAATTACTTCATGATAAGAAGAAGAAAAAACGGAAAAAGAAAGTGAAAGTAACGGCCTAGTATAAGTCAACCGGGTCTAACTGCATAAGACCCGGTGTAATTATACCAAGCATTACCAAAGTCAAAGCGAAAGATAACAAAGATGGAGTAAAGAGTATAAAAACGAAAAAGATGCCCAAGAGTGATGTTAAGATGCAAATCAAGTCGTTAAAAACAAAATCGATAGCGGCTAAAGGAAAAACTACAAAAAGTGTGGTAAAAGTGAAGACTATAAAAAAAAAGTAGAAGATTGTTATATCGTGCAATGTAGTTTAGATAGCAGGAATTGTATTTTGTAAACTACGGGACAAATGTAAATGATTCTGTTCTATGCCAGCATGAAGATATTGCGTCTATTTGGTTGTTCTGTAATGCAGTAACGATGTTTATCGGTGTTTTAATTATTACAAGAAAAATATAAGAAATTATATGTCAGTGACATTTAAGATATCAATAAATGTCGTTATTGTGGAATACCTCTGTGCTGGTTGGAATAGATCTTTTTTTCGGTTTTCTACTTTATATACATCTATGTACTATATTATAAATGCTGTGTAGTTTATTACACAATGTGACAAATTTGTAGTATATTTTCTTAGCTCAAGTAAAATTATATATTTTTTCGCCTTATGTTATATTGGCAAATTAAATATGCAGGACACTTCGAAAAATGCAAAGTAACGTCCATTTTTAATGCGTATATGAATTAGTTATGTATAATAAGTTATGTGTATAAATTATTATTAGTGATATAATTATATTTAATTTCATTTGTGTATGTGTGTGTATATATATATATATATATATATATATATATATATATATATAGACATACCTATACATACATACATACATACATACATATATATATGTGCGTGCGCGCGCGCGCGCGCGTGTGTGTGTGTACATGCGTGTATG
>Ga0157364_1005771_pt1 | contig 12655 bp, 3 predicted proteins | sample AttsexASBM2_FD_111476 | JGI IMG/M metagenome (GOLD analysis project Ga0157364, IMG submission 111476) | Fungus gardens microbial communities from leaf cutter ant in Ribeirão Preto, State of São Paulo, Brazil - Atta sexdens ASBM2 | ecosystem: Host-associated > Fungi > Mycelium > Unclassified ... | reverse complement strand
TCTTTTATTAAATCAATTTATTTCAGATATTTATAATTGCGATACGAACATTCGGTTTCAACATAATCGTTTTGAAACGCTAATAATCTCCCTTTTAATTTAAATTAAAAAGAAAGAAAGAAAAAAAGAATTTGGAATCACATATACAGATATACACAGTTAAGTGTTTAAAATTCTTAATAACTTATTTTAAGCTTACTAATTAAAGCTAAAAAATTAAAAGCTAAACTTATTTTAAAGAGAAATTTGAAGATATGAAATTTATTGGGGAATTTATCTCAAAATACCAAAAAATTATTGTCAACTATAATATAATTTTAAAAATAAATTTAAAAAATACAGCCAGAGTATATATATATATATATATATATATATATATATATCTCCATTAATAATAATTATAGTTTAAGGCCCACGGATTCTTATGAAACTGCTTAGCGCCAGTGTTTGAACGTAATAGAACAATGGCAATTTTATGCTTCACTATCTTTACTGGGGGCTGGGTCTCTGTCCTTCGAAACGGTGAATGGAGACATAAGAACAATATCGGCATTAAAAGTGAGCATCATATGTCATTCTTAGCACGCCCGTGGTAAGCGGGATCATCATAATTTTCCTTCGCGATAGTTGGTCTAAACCGGAAATGTCGTAATCCCATATAATATGAGCATGCTCACATGGACATATTCCTCCTGGAAAAGGTATTCACGTCTACAAACTGCTTAATAATTTAGGAACTTTGACATTTAATAATGGTAATCAGCGTTGGAAGATGCATGACTACGATAATGTCAGATAGCGTAATGTGAATAGCATGGCGTTCCTGAAAATCAGCGAATACTTCGAGTTTTCTGATATCAGTTCTGTTATCTCAATCTCAACACGGCAAAAATCGCTCGTAATATTAGTCGTAGCATTCTACAAGTAATAACATGATTATATATGTTTTCTACAAATAAGAAAACTGTATATGGAAATAATGATTTTACTGACAAATCCACAATTATTAAATTGCTTATCAATTTAATTTTATTATAGTATTTAATATTATTATAGTAGCTTAATTGTGTTTATAAGTCTGAAAAACTATTTCGGCACGCAGCTCAAATGATTACATATTTAATATATAAATTCACATAGAAATTATTTTTAAAAAAGATCCCGCTTTATAATAATTAAACTCTTACTTGTTGTATTCAATTTTATTTGCAACTGAATAATGGAAATTATGTTGCAGATATGTTACAAGTTTGATAATTTTTTCCGGAGATTTACATCACAATTATGTCCTTTCTTTCATCTATCACCAATAAGAATGACGAAAGTCGACGATTCAAAACCGAAAATCACCCTTCCGCCCTCGGCACTCGCGTAAATCACTCAGGGTGACTTCGGCTTAGCGCGAAATTTACTGCCACGTCGTACAAACCGCGTCCGGGCACGTTCGAAATGCAAACGTTTACGTACGGAGGATGTAGCTTGCCACCCCGAACATTTGCCGCAGCTTCCATACGACACTTCGGCCGATCTTAAAACCCGTTCATCACGTGGATCGGAATTTCAACTCAGCTGACATACAATTCATAAACTGATATATTAAAATCTTATTCGTGCAAAATAGAGATAAAGTTTTCAATAATTTATTTTTAAATAAACAAAACGTAAATCTTTTTTCAAAATAATTTTATGTAGTAAAATATTTTTTTTTATTTTTAATTTGAATCTCAAATAAATAGATATTTTTTAATTTACATTTATATTTTTTGTTTTTTATTTTAGTAAAAAAATGAAATAATTAAATGTCTGAACAAACTTTTATAAAAATTATCAGTTTAAAAATTATTTACAGAGAAGTGAAATTTTCATTCGCAAATATAATATAATATTAATTAAATTTGTGTTATATCAATATTACTAATAATAATACTAAGCATCTTTGTTATTATTCTGTAATGCAGAAATGTAAGTAGATTACATAAGCAACTGCAGAGAAACGATGCGCATCTTAACGCTAGACAAAATACGTGATTTCTATGCAAGGAATTTGCATTTATCGCAGACGTAAACGTTAGACAAGAGAATTTCTATATGTGCAATAGCACGTTTCTATATGTGCCAAGCTCATAGAGTAAATTTGACAGACGTTTGACTGGGAAAGACTATAAATCATTAGTGAGATATAATATTCTTTTCTGTAATTGATATCTCACTGTTTTCAATCAAAACCTTATATCAATTCCTCCTATGCTGAAAATTATTCTCGTATATGAATAGAAAAATGTTGCTATATTTTTATTATATTTTGCAGTTAAAATGTATAATCAATAATCAAAATTATTAATTTTATAATATAACTCAAAGCAAGGTTCATCTTTTCGCTACCTATAAAACAAAATGAGCTATAAAGATGCAGTCTTTGTCATACAATTCCCTTAGACACGAAGCTCATCTAATGAAAAGCTATGACAAAGATCGCTCTGTATGAGCTTAATGACTCAATAATGCAGCTAAAAAGATGGGGTCCATCGAATTCTCACGACTCTGAATCGTGTATCGTCGTGGTGGATATTTATAGCGTACTACGAGAATTACGAGAGCATTAATTCGACAGGTACGATCGACTCGATGAAAGAGCGGTCAAGCGCAGAGTAAGTTATACCACGGTGTATCCAACCCGTACAGATTAAAACCGAAAAATCCAAATAAATCCTGTCCGCCTCGACGCTGACGGGACCGCGGTGAAATCGATTCGGGATTTGCCCCGCTTGCTCGTAGGCAGGCTTAACTCTCGGCTTAATATGTTTATCGACGCCAGTGATCACCGCCATCCATTCGTCACGTCCAGACAGTGCGATGAGTGCGTCCTGCACGCCGGGAACCCATAGGACTAATACGACTTCCGAAAGACATTTAGAAAATAAACGTTTGAGACAAACAGAAGAGACCGAAAATGACGCAAAATTGAGAACGTATTTTTTTTTTACATAAATCTCTATTTTTTTCTCAGCAAAAAATAAAATTTAATAAGAAATAAATAAATTAAATGAATGCTAAAAATTTTTCTTTTTTATTTAAGAATGCTTATTAGTTATTGAGTGATAAAATATTGCTATCAATAAGCAAATTTTGTGCAAAACAATTTTACGTTAAAACTCTTGATTATTATAATACAAGTTTTTTTATACATTTCATACTTTAAATGCCAAAATTTTTACAATCTAGACTCTTATTATCATAAATAATATTATTAATTTAAAAAGAAAAAAATAAACATAATGTCAAATTTAATCTTGAAATTGATGATTTGGAATATAATATAGTTCAATTGATGTATATATGTGTATATGTATCTCCTCATGATATTTAAACAAAATATATAATAATACAAATAATAATCTTCCTGCGAAAAAAATTAATAGCTAAATAAAGACTTAAAATAAAAGTCTTAATTCTTTATAAGAATTTAATAAAGAATCCATATAAAGACTTTATATAATCTTATAAAGCTCAACATATTGTATTATATTGTCATCTTTTAATTAGTTCATATTAACAACTTATTAAATTTAATAAGACTTTTAAAACTTATTTCCAATTTATACAATTTAATTAAATCTTAATAAGTTGTATTAATAAGTTTTGTATGTGTGTTTATACATATAGAGCATAAAGTCGTCTAAAAAATGATTAAAAGCTGATTAAAGACATCTTTTAGTTTTTACATTTTGGTATATATAACATTTAATAACATATATTAGATTCCCGTATTAGGTTTTACAAAAATCTAAACGAAATTGCATATCATTATATATCCCATTTCTGCAATATTTGCTATATCCTGTGTGCAAGAGCCACTATCTTTCATCATAGTCCCTTTTAGAGACTCGCTTTCAAATAATATTTTATTAGCTCATTAAAACACGCGTAAAATTTCTTACAATGCTGCATCTTTCATTCTATCTTGTATGATTTTCAAACACGAGAAATTAAACTCCACCGCGTCCGTGTGGCGATCTCGCATACTACTGTTTGCGGGTAAGCAATTTCCTTTATACAAGCGCTGCTTGTTGATGAAATGGACTGCAAGGTTCACGAAACGTTAGCATTCCAAGAAGAATGGATCTGGACAGAGAGAAAACCTGCGAAACGCATCTTTATTAAATAATAATCTTTATTAAAAAAAAATACAAAAAAAAATAATAATACAAAGCTACTTGAAAAATGAAATCACTTATCAGGCTCTGTTACAATACTGACCACCAGAGAATCTGAAGTTGAAACTGATAAATAACGGACAGAATTTTTAAAAGCTTGTCTTCACTTGTACTAACCTCTAACATCATATATTAGATCTCCTAATGACCATTAAAGACATAGCTTCGCGCTCAATGACCTCGCTCAATTGTACGTAAAACTTGCGTATCGATAGCATTCTAGGATTAATCTCAAGCGTGTTTTATCTCGAGAGAATTAAAAAATAAATTTATACGACGATGTAAACTGTCGTCGAGACAAGATCGACTCCAGATTCGTTTAAGGATACTCATTCAAAGATTCCTATCATCAATTCTCACATCCCGCTCTTTGCTTTGTATATAGGCGACCTGTTCCCGTAGGTACGCGTGCATACATTCCTAATGCTTAGTCTCTCGGAGAGCGAAGCCACGAAGTGGTGGAGAGAGACCAAGGGACTGAAAAAGACGAATGGTAGACAAATATGGGCAGGACGGTTTCTATGTGCACTTCCCATTACCGGGCACCCACGCACGGCGCGGGGTAATGCGGGCTCGAGAGAAGGAGTGCGTTGCACTTAATGGATTCTCGAGATTGAATTTATCCCGGGCATTCTGGCGCTATATATGATCGGAATATACCTGGCGCGCGCGCCTAATCCCGTAGTTAACGAGTACGAATATCAACGCGTGATATCGTCGATATTAATAACGTCAATCGTCGTGCGAGTGATCGTCGTAATAACGATGCCAGCGGCATCAGGACGAGATGCGGTGTCCGAGCGTCGATGGCGGTTCGTTAGAAGTAATGAAGATCGATTGCGTTGCCGGCGATAACACGACGCGGCAAACCGATCTTATGGTTAATTGAACGTAACGCGGGATACGCACGATGTACATATTCATATCAGCGATAATCGGATCGCTTTTAGTCCGGCAAGTGCCGCGGGTGACGGTAACTGCGATTTCTTATGACACCGATAATAATGTCATGAATCTTATGTATACGTATTTAGGTCAAAGAAACTTAATAAAACTTTGAAAATTACAAAATGAGAGAGAGAGAGAGAGAGAGAGAGAGAATATAGAACAAGTAAGATAGAAAATATATCTATTACATTGTTGAATTCATAATGTGAAATTACGCCCAATTTAATAATTTTATTTCTATGGATCATCACTGCTTCTACTTAATATTAATTTATTTAACATTAATTTATAACTAAAAACAATTTAACTCAAGAAATATATTAAATTAAAATTATTTTATTTATTACTAAATGTACATTAATATAAACGTTGCTTACGTTGAAACTAATTACAGAAATAGGCTGATTTACATTTTAACATACATGGATGTTAAAAATATATACAAAATATTATTTAACTCAAAGGATTGGATTATTCTTTTGGTGATATTTAACAACGTAACCCTAATTGATATTAGCAAAATCCGATGGATTCATATTTTTTTCACTTACACGCTAAACATTGTGAAAAATTGTTTATAACAAATATTTTTAAAATCTTACGTTTTAAATTTATATAATTTTATTCTTTAGATTGTGACCATCAAAATAAAAAAAATGTTTAATTATATTAAGTGCAGTAAAGATACATTAATTTAAAAAAAAAAGTTACATTAATTTACAATTTTATCAGATACGCAAATATCAATTAAGAAACTTTCAGAGTAAATACTAATTAGGAATTATATTATTTAAGAATATATATTAATACGAGTATACTTATGGATCACTTCTGCCTTTTTCTTCTTCTTCAGCTTCTTTTCACTTTTTTCCTTTTATTTTCAAATATCAAGAGAATATAAAAGCACATTTTACTTTTTACTACAAAAATACTTTTTCTTGAAAAAACGTTCGTTATGAACGAAGCGAGTCTTTTGAAAGCAAACTTGTCCATTCATTCCGCGCGGTGACCACTGCCTGGGAACCACCTGGGGTGTGTCGGCCGATGATCGAACGGAATATCCTGGGTCGCGACGCGATTCCGCCCGTCTCATCATAATCAGCGTTGGATTTGACACATTCTGGAAATTTGATACGTATAATATGTATAAATGCGTATCATTTCGTAGAATATCAAATTTGGTATCAAACTTGTATGATATCTTTAACATAACCCCAACCTCTAATCTTATTGATTAAAAAAAACAATATTTTTGAGCTTTTGAAGTTTTGAAGTATATTGCTGATTGAGAATAACTCTAAAAACTTTCCAGTTTTATTGAAAATATTTGCGAATACAAAACGGAAAGGAAATAATATTAAAAATGTAAATGCAGTATATACATGAATTTGGTATACAATAATATTAGTAATTCATTATAATTTTTGCTGGCGTGAATTTAATTTGAAAGTATACATATAATCCGATTTATTATTTAGACATTATGCCATAATTTTCTAATTAATTTTCAATATAATTACATATTGTCGTATTTCAAATTGTTGATGTCGCAGTAAAATGTAAATTTGTTTTGCCAGTCCAAAACATCTAAATAAGATCATCAGATTAAAAAATGAAGTTACGTGACGTATAATACATAAATGTGAAAGTGAAGTGGTATCATACTTCAGTATCATGCGTAGAATACCTATGTATGATATATAGGGTATGATACGTTCCCAACCCTGATCATAACCGGCATATGACTTACGATAATACGAGTACGCGAGTACATCTTTTTTTACCGTCTTGTATTCTCGCCATGCGCAGAAAGCTGGGACACAATGGCCATGGCGCCGCGCCGTGCGAATTGCACGTATCTCAATACGACATCCCACGTGTCGAATATTACATATATGCATGTTACTTCGTCTCAGAGTTGAGGATTTTTTTTCGTAACAAACGTGGGATTGTAAATGTCATATGTCGATGATTAGACAAAAGATAGTTCAGTGGTGTAATTTTGTATGTACACTGTGAAAAAATATAGTCAATTTTAATAAATATTTAGTTGTATACTGCCAACTAAATATTTATTAAATATAAAGATATATTTATTTAATACAAGAAATATTAATTTAATTTAACAATCATTCATTTTACTGAACGAATATTTATTTATAATAAGTAAATGTTTAGTTGACAGTATTGAACTAAATATTTATTAAAATTGACTATATTTTTTTCTCAGTGTATATGTACATACATTACATTTAGCTATAATTATTCAAACGAACAGTAAATGTAGAAGATATAGATATAGATAGATAGATTTGATTACTAATTAGCTGAAAATCAATTTAATCATTTTAATACTAATATTTTGGAAGGATTAATAATGCATCTCTAAGAACTGTAAATTTTTTTGCAAATTGCAATAAATTAAATTATGCACAATTCTTAAGATATTTAGATTAGCATCAAATTATTAATATCTTTCTAAGAGGTTTATTAACATCAAAATTATTAAATTATTACTTATCAATTTAATACGTGATATACTAATCTAGTTTTTGCGTTTCAAGACTGAAAAAATTTCAATGCGCAGTTTACAAAATTGAATATGTATAAATTCACAAATATTTAAACATAAAGATCCGTTTTGAATATAATATTATTCTTTTATTCAATCAGATTCATTTTTATTGAAAAAATTGTATTATAATAGTTTTTCTTTTCTCTATTTGAATAAAAAAAAAAGATCTATTAATTATTTTTAAATGTACAAAAATATTATCTCAGATATTTTTTCTTTATCAGAAAATCTCAGAAACAGTAAATATATATAGACAAAGTGTTAATCAGTAATATAATGGGCGCGAAAATTAAATTAAATGGTCTGAAAATACGAAATGTAGGAGATAAATAACACATTTTCCTGTGTAAACGGTTTTTGTAACATTTATTTATTGTTCTTTTTTCCTGTCAATCACCGGTCTTTTATAAAATGCGCAGCCTTTCAAAGAATCCATCACTGTTAAGCGCATGTCGCGGTCGTTACTGGTTTTCCAAATATGATCTAATCCGGTCGTTGTACCGTACTTCGTAGTGCGCCATTTATTCCAACGAGTTGCCACGCTTCTCGCTATGCAAATGTGGCTACGCACAATTTGCCATTGCGCGCAATTCCGACATCGTGTACGGATGGAAAAACACGACGTGACTGTTTCAATGATTTCCTCGCTTGCGAGGAGAGTTTTTCTTTTTGCTTTCTTATATGACGACGGGAACATTTATACATGTCGCGTGCCACTACAATCACCACTCTCATATTGCACAAGTGAAAGGACCTTTAATAAGAAATATATGAGGTGCATAAATTTTCCTGTCTTCGCCTGAGGCGAAAAAAGAATAAAATTATTAATTGATTATTATAGAGTTTATGCTAAACATTCTAAGGATATTGTCCTTTTTTTAGTTGGATATTTTTGTAACTACTTGATATATCTTTTTAAAAGTTTAATGGACAGTTTAATTAGTAAAACATTTAACCAATAAAATATTTAATTAGTAAAATATTTAAGAGTAATATCCTTTTTCTATTTGAATTTAAAAAAAGATCTAATTATTTAAAATAATTAAATCTGCGACTAAACAAATACACTGAATAAAAATGTTGAATTATATAAAAAATATAAGAGTCAATAAAGATATTCAAACAAATATCAATACATATACGTTCCAAATACATATATATATATATATATAAATATTGATATTGAGGCAGTTCATTAATTGCGAAAGCCACATAAAATGGCATTGAACGTCTTAAAGATACCGCGCGACTTCAAGGCACTAATCACGTATCATCGATTGAGTTATGAATCTCATTCCGTATCGATATTCTAATTTTACTGCTCGATCACTGCTCGTAAATAGTGAGGATTAAGAAGTGGCGAGGTGCTACGTCCTCGCGGTTCGTTGCCGAGCGCGATTACGTAGCCGTAGGTGCCAGGAAATGGAGAACGGCGCTAATTGATCGCCATCTTGACAGTGCCGCAAAGCGAAACATAGCTAACTAACTGATGCCTGGATACGTACTTACAAGATGTAAGGAATATCGCCTCGGAAATATGTGTTGGCGTATCTATTTTTGAATAATATTTACTGTCGGCATTTTTTAGCTTCATATAAAACGCTTCAGAAATCGGAAATATATTCCTTCAATAAATAAATTCTCAAATAATTATTAATCTAATGTCAAAATTATCAATATATTATTAATTATATTTTCCTTTCAGTTGAAATTGTTTTATGATTAAAAAACAAAAAGATAAGGAATGTGTGAACTTCGTGATATTCTAAGCCAAGCAAATCAGCTTAATTAATCTATAAAATCCGTATGGTGGTTTAATCATTTCTTTCTATTTTTGCTTGACACCAAGAGCTTAAACCGGCTTAAACAAATTTATGGTCGATAACTTTACGCCTCGTTACTGCAACAAATTTCGCGCGACATGCAATCGCGAATCGATTGAGGATCGTTCGCTATCGGTTTACGAGCGTCGGAGCTGGGGACGCGGGATAGAATCACAACGGAAGAGAAAAATGTTAATGCGAAAGCTCTGTCTAATCGTGAAATAAATTATCTTAAAGAGATATAACAGAAAACATGTGAGAAATCATTATACTGATGCGCGCGGACCGCAACGCTATCTATATACCGGAAGACGTTAAGTGGCTCGGCACACGGCTTCAATCACCACTGCATGGCGATTGATCCAATCGCTACGCATTTTTAAAAAAATATAAGTTACAGACGCGAGCCAAGCGTGCTGACTGCGGATGCGAATTTTTTAATTTTTGCAGAGTAATGAGCTGGTTCTTCGGAAAGCTGCGCATAGAAGTCCAACTTTAAAGAAAAAAAGAGGAGAAAGAGAAGGAGAGATAAAAGAGAAAAGGAAATAAGAATAAGAGAAAGAGAGAGAGATGCAGTTTGTTTCATATTATAGTGAACGTAACCTCTTTAGGAATGGCAATTAGAAAATATAATAAAAGTAGAGTAGCAAAAGATTATCAGTTATTAGAGATAAAGGTAGACCTATTTATTATTCCATGGAACGAGCCACAGGTTGGAATAAGCACACAGCTGCGCACGGGATACGCATAAAATGTAATAAGGACAAACGCGCACGATATTCTCTAAAACTTTCCTTCGGCTATGAGTGAATTCGAAGGAAGTCCTTCGACAGAATCAATTTTTTCTTTCTTTTAACAAAAAGTATTTTGGAGTGATATACAAATTTAATACAAGGCGATGTAATAAAATGCAAAATTAATATCACGCAAAAGAGAAGGATACCGCAGTTACAGAAATAAGCGTAGGAAATGAGAGGCATAGGAACGCGAGGAGTGAGAAACAACGAAGCCGAAAGAGCGCGGCCGGGTCCGTAACGTAACTCAGAGCCGAAACGTTTCTTCCAGGACGTTGTAGCCACGTATCAAATATGCAAATACGAGTACATAATTTGTCGTTTGCCGGAGACTGCGCGTGGAAAAACGAGTACAATGCCGAGCGCGACCGAGCGACGACGAGTCGGGTTGACTCGGCTCTCTCGCTAAAGTATTTATAGCGAAGAGTCGGGAGGATGCAAATCCTCCTATCAGATAATATCCCCGCCGAGTGCACGGCTCTATTACACCGGACTATTCACGGCGTGTACCGACGTTTCTTCACAGCACCGCCCGATGAAGTTTTCAGGCTCCTATCTGACCCCCGGCCTCCTTTCTCGTTCTATATCAGCTCGCCTCGTCTCTGCCGTTCCACGCTGGACCGTGCGATAACGTAATTGGCCCGTGAAATTATCTGATTTGCGGCTCACGGCGCCCGGAAGATGGACCTGGCCGCAAGATTCCTCGTATAATGGTACACGAGTAATTTGTATCACATGGTACGAAGAAACAACACGCGAATAACACTCAATTTGGAATAAAAATATACGCGCGATAAAGATATTATAAAAGTATATATTATGACGAGAGAGAGAGATAAGACGCATTGGAAACTACGTCGGTTCCATTGCCATGTACCAATCATCGAGAAATTGGATTGAAGACATTACGGAATAATTTTAATGCAATGATCCTAAAATGCAAAGCCTGATTATCATGCTCTTATCATCCAACTCTCTTCGTTGAGATATTAATTCGTTACAACTTTATCTCTTCCATTTCTTTTAGTTGTTTCATTTTTCTGCATAATGATAAGAATTTTATTCGTCACTTTTCTGCAAATCAACCTTGTTATAGGCTTGCTAAATGGAAACTACTTTGTAGTAATATAAGCAAAACAAAAAGTTAATATGACATCAAAATGTCATCAAAATGACTCCAAAATGATTATTAAAAGTCTTCGATCAGATACAATTCATTTTTTGATGCTATCGTGACCTGTTCTTCTACTTGAAAAATGAATATTAAACGTTTAAGCAAATCTTATGTAGAGATTATGTCGTTTCCGATACCATGTACCAATCATCGAGCGATTGGACTGAAGACATTATGGGATAATTTTAATGCAATAATCCTAAAATGCAGAGCCTGATTATCATGCTCATATCATCAAATCCTCTTCCTTAAGACATTAATTCGTTACAACTTTATCTCTTCTATTTCCTTTTTGTTTCATTTTTCTGCATGATAATAAGAAATTTTATTCATCACTTTTCTGCAAATCTACTTTATTATAGGCTTAATATTAAATAGAAATTACTTTATAATAATCTAAGCAAAACAAAAAGTTATTATGGTAATCAGCAAAATCTGATTAATCAATTTAAGGATAATTCCAGATCATTTCAGGTAAAAATCCTGGTTTTCCCAGGATTGATCTCATCAATTAATTTCATTGTTTAATTAATTTTGATTTGTATGATATTGATTTATAATATTATATATTTTATATTTAAGTTAGGATTCTACAAATGAAAATGCTAACAAATTTGGAACAATATTATTTATTGCTTTATTGCAATTAATATCAAACAAATTCCGTCAACATAATTTTTCTATTATGTTCTATTCTTTTAAACATTATTCTATTTTAAACATTAAATTCAAGTTTCTTATTTTCTATTAGTAATTTTCTTTTTATCTTTAAGAGAGGATTTATATCCAAACACAATTTTTCTTCTTATTATTTTTTTTTCACGCTCTAATTCTTTTAGAATGGAAGAATAATAAATTCCTCAGGCAAGCCCTGAAATTTGAAATGTTTTCCAGGGTTTGGAAAAAGAATTTTTCAGAATATGTAAAATTCCAGTAAAATTCAAGGAAATTCAAGGACTGTTGGACAAAAGACTATATTAATATGACATCAAATGTCATCAAATTGGCTCCAAAATGATTATTAAAAGTCTCTTCAATCAAATATAATTCAATTTTTGATGTTATCATGATCTATTCTGCTTAAAAAATGAATATTAAACGAATATTTGATATGAATATTTAAGCTA
>Ga0157364_1005770_pt1 | contig 12656 bp, 5 predicted proteins | sample AttsexASBM2_FD_111476 | JGI IMG/M metagenome (GOLD analysis project Ga0157364, IMG submission 111476) | Fungus gardens microbial communities from leaf cutter ant in Ribeirão Preto, State of São Paulo, Brazil - Atta sexdens ASBM2 | ecosystem: Host-associated > Fungi > Mycelium > Unclassified ... | reverse complement strand
GTACGAGACACACATTATTTTTCTGTCGTATACATAGAATGTCGTCAGGGATGCAAATATGATGCTAGTATACATAACGTGAACTGTCTCTCGTATAACGCGATATATTATTAAAATAATATACAGTTATGCAGCATGATTATGAATAATATGTTTTCTCTCCTTGTATTTTTTATGTAATACAATAATATTTAAAAAATTCGTAATTAATAATAATAATAATAATAATAATAATAATAATAATAATAATAGATAATAACAATTTTAAAATGGTTTTCGTATTATTTTTTCCGCAATCATATAAAATATTAGGACATTTTTCTTACGGAATATTATAATATAATCGTCATTTAGATTTCATTCAAGTACTTTTTGTTATATCAAAAGATTAATAAGAGATTAAGTAAATTTTTAGAATTTATTTTTTAGATGTTAATAACATAAAAAAAAATGGGGTAAGAGAGACTGACAATTATAAAATTTGTATCGAAAGAGCAGCATTATTAGACGCAATTCTATATGCACGATGACAAAACTCGGCGAAAAAGGAATACTTTGTGAAACAAGTACTCACGGAGCTGGAAAAACACAACACGAAGTGTTTCGTTATCTCTATGTCTCAACATAGATCTTTTTTCTTTAGTAAACTGGAGCAATGAGAAAAATGAGAGAGGGAGAGAGAGAGAGAGAGAGGGAGTAGAGTGAGAGGGATAAAAAATGCAGTGACGAGAGTTGCCTTATCGGAAAAAGTCGTTTCACGACAATTGCGGCATTTAAAGAGATAGTTTGCAGTAAAATAAATTCTTTTTATTAGGAATTCGGAAAGTTGGATTAATTAAAATGCATTCAATTCAGATATAAAAACAAATATATCTTATTGTAATGTCTCTAATAATCGTCGTTGAAAGTACTAATCATTTTTTTAATTGTCACGTTATTAAAAAATATGATAGTCAATTATATTTTTATAGAATGGTCGAACGTAAATTATTCAAAGAATCTCTCTTTAAAACAGCATCTAATGATTCTGGGACGCTCGGCACCTAATCGTATGTTACTATACGCAGTATCGCAGATTCAAATGACGATCACATCTCATGGGAAATCCTTGTCAACAACGAGAACTCGTTAATAGAGAGATTAAAGGGGACAAATTGTACAGCCAAGGGACATATAAGGGGAACAATGTTCAATCGAACATCCAGAAAGAAACTTTATTTTCAAATCTAAAAAAGGTAGGCATAAATGCATTCCTCAAATCGCGACTAAGGGGAAATGAATTTCTGTGATAAAAAAAATTACTTGCAAAACTTGTAAAAGAGATGGAAAAATAGCAATGTAACACATAAAATAAATAATTCGAAAATCAATGATGATTTCAATTTTTTTATGCAAAAAGATAAAAAGACTGTACGAGATAAACCGATTGATCTTTTACTGAAAACAGATATTAGATTAAAACCATGGATTATCATGAAATTTCTGAGAGTTAAGCATACTTAATCCAAGATGAAATGACCGTAAATTAAGAAAAAGTTATGGAGATAATTCTAAAGTAGGAGTCAGGTTTGGGGAGAGAAACTTTTATTCAAGAATTCATTTCTGCAAATTATCTGTCATCAAAAACTTATCATCTCTCATATTTTCTTTTCATAAATTTCTTAGAAATTAAAATTAACTACTATTTTAAGAACGTGATCTAAATCACTGAGAGATAATGCTGTTAATAAAAGATCAGTTTTTTTTTTCTATGTACTCATTCGCTTTTCATAGATTTGAACACGTTCAGTGATCAAATCTATGATAAGCGAATGAGTACATAGAAAAAAAACTGATCTTTTGTTAACAGCATTATCTAACCAGTCTAATTAATTAAAAATAATTTTCAAATCAATATCAATTCAATAACAATATTTAAATAAAACAAATAATATTTCATTAAAACAGAGATACATACTTATTTATTTCATTCATACTGTGAACAAATTAACAAGATTAATTTTAATTATATTGTTGTAATATTGTTAGCAGCTAATACTGCAGTTAATACATCATTCCTTTCCGTATATAAAAATTCAGATTTGTAGATCGTGCTTCCGAATGTTAAATAGTTTCTGATTAATTTTATTATAAAATCATATTACGCATCTTTTCTTTTATAATTACTAAAAAATACCAGAATAAAATATCGAGTTCTACACATTCTTTTAGCGATAAACTTCGTTAATGCCATCATTTGTCGCGTAATCTTGCTTCGAGTTTGAAACTGCGTTTCTTGACCGAACGCTATCGTAACATAAGCACTCCACCGCTCGGTGCATCGTGGAAAGAAAACGCGTCGCAAAAAGAGAGTGACGGAAGAGCGCAGGTAAGGAGGGAAATTTGCGAGAGCGCTGGCTAAGGGTGTAACCCGGTCGATAAACCGGGGTGGGTGCGGTCTTTCCTCATCCCCCTGGACCGACAACTCCGATCCCGACCCCCGGTCCAGAGTCCCCCTGACCCCTTCACTTCTCTCATCTCCGAGTCGACGACCGAACGTCCCTGCAGCTGCAGTCCTCGCAGCGGAATTCCTCGTTCTCTCGGTAACGTCAACCCTCTTCGACCTCCTCCGCAACATCAAACAATCCCTCTTCCTGCCTTCATCCCGGTGGAGCGTATATATGGGCATACGGGTACTCCCGTATTTCTGATAGGTAAGATGTATAAGCGCTAAAGTTTCCAGAAAATTAAGTAACAGGAACAATGTCATCTTATTCTTGACAATAATTTTTAAAAGATTTGATTGATGTTAAAATTCATTTTTCACAAATTTTCATGCCTTTACTATTTTATTTTCCGTAAATTTACAACACAAGTACATCATTATCCTCTAACTTGAAAAAAAAAAAGAAAAAAATACGAAATCAGTTTTTAAAAAAAAAACCATTTGAAATTGATGCAGACCAAGTGAAAATCGAAACTTTTACCGTATTGAATTCATATCCGGATGTGTCGATAGGGACGCAACCGCAGCGGAAACGCATAAAGGTACACAATGTGAGTGCATTTCCCGTGGGACAGATCGAGGAATACAAACTCTCTTCCGGTTCACGAAGTCCAATGGCGACCAACAATCGAAGATAAGCGAATTCAACGATGGAGAACTGTCTTTCCTACAGTTTTATCTTTTATTGTCAGTAAAAAAAACTGTAACCGTGTAACTAGTTATTTTTACAATGTAACTTTCTTCATCCTGGAACTAACACGATGAAATTGTCTTTGAGCGTTAAAAAAATCTTCATATAAAATTATAACGACGTTTTGCGCAATCTTATTGTGTTCTGCTGTCAAACAATACTATTTGATTCTAGCTCGACTCGGAATCAGTTTGTAACTCGCGGATCGTATTTTTCTAATTTAAAATATAATATGTCAAAATCGATTAATTTGTATTTACACGTTTCTGATTCTCAAATACATATGGATAAATTCGATTTTATGCCAATCGTTTTTAATTTACAATTTCTTTCTTTCGCCCAGGTATATCAGACGAGAAAGCGTAATTCACTTCTTCGTGTACTCCGGAAAATAAACAAATAAGTTAAATATTAAAGTAGCATGAGAGAATCTGTGAGTAAATTTAGAGAAGCGCGATCTCAGCAGGAAAACCGTAATAAAATTTTACTTCGATTTGACGTCATCAATTCACTATAATTTCGTGGCTCGTAGAATTTCGTATAGCTGTCGTAAGGATTTACTCAAAGAAAAGTTTATCTAAAGCAAACTCACAGCTTAATTTATCGATTTTCGCCATGTTTCCCTTATCCGTTTAAATTAAAGAAATTAAGGCAACACTATATGAAATTACTTAATAATTAATGTAACAAAAAAGATAACTTACAATGTTCTTCATTGTCCCATACAAGAAATTAGTTTGAGATAATCAAATTCGCAGCGCACGATTAAAAGTACATCAGAGAATAATCTTTCAACTGCAAAGGCGATTAATTTTTTAATAGTATAAACTGCAGAAGGAAGAAAATTATTAGATTTTTTTATATCAAGTTGGTTGTGAAGGTAATCAAGGTTGTCAGTGCAACTAATTCATAAATTAAAAACATTTTTGAGCTTATGGAACTTGCTGCTAATGGAGCGGTTACTTAATCATTTTTTAATCTTGTTCATATTTTACTTTATAAAAGAAAATATTAAATTTAATTAAAAAATTAATAATTTTTAATTTAAAAATATTAATATCTGGTAAAAAAATATTAAATAATTATAAACATAATTACAGTTACAAATTAGATAGATAATTTATGCTACATAAGATTTAGATATATAATTTATGCAAAATTAAACATTTAATATTAAAATTATAACATACTTTTAACAGTTATAAAAAAGCCGCTTGCGCTGATACGAGATAAAAATAAAAAACATATGCTGTAAAGCTTTTGCGGAAAAATCTTGGAAACGGTGAATTTCAGGCATGGAGAAATTTATGTATTAAAAAAATCATGGATTGATTTATAATATAACGAGATTAAAATGTATTTCTTGAAAACACTTAACATTTTTATTTATCGCAAATATTATATATCTATTAATTTAAATAGCTAGGGGAATAAAGATTAAAAGTTGAAATGAAAGATTTAAGACCAACGATTACATCATTAACTCCATCGTTAGTTTAAAGAATTCCAGCGAGATTATAATGAGCAGATTGCAAAGTTACATATTAATAAATTTTCTTTTTCCAAATGAATAACTTGTAGTATGAAACAGTTCGATGAAAAAATAGTATGCCACAATTGCGGCAAGTGAGAAAATAATTGGAAACGAAGATTTAATTACTACAAGCAAGAAATTAATCTATGTAGCATTCCTGAATGAATAAAATTCTAGAATTCGTGAGCACTGTAAGATAGAAATTGCTTACTAAATGACACTTTGCGGGAAACATTTGAACAAAATTATTTGTTCGGAAACGCCCGCGGAAAATTTAACCGGCGTTTGATAGCGATTGCTACTTTCACACCGAAAGTTTTAATTAATTGTAAGGTTTGAAAAGGGCGCAATTCATGAAAGTTAATGAATTTCTGTGAGATGTCTTCCGAACGCCGCTGTATGTCTGCGTAGGTGAACTTTCGAAATGAAACAGATGAAATTGAGAAAATGTGGAATACTGATTACTAAATCCAAGAGGAAATTAATTTCAAAGTATCACGACTTTCGTGAGCTACTCTTTTGAAGAAATATAGTTCGCGACGAGTTAATGAGAACAGCTACTAGAAAGTTAATTGATTCTCCGAGAGGTGCCACACTATATTTTGTTACGTATCTACTATTGAGAATATTGAAAAATATTGCAAAGAAATAAATATATTATTATGCGCATACATAAATTTCTTACATGAGATCCGTTTCAAAGATTTTTTCACAAAAGCAGTTTTACAGCATGCTCTCTATTTTTATCTGGTACCAGCATAAAATGTCACTATTTATTTATGATATTGACAAAATTATTATATGATTCTGTATAAATTATATAGCAAAAAATTTATATATTCGCTATAATTATGTTTATAACAATATTTAATATTTTACAAATCTTTGAAAATAAATTTTTCTTCAATTGAAATTTTTTTGGAACGCCGGACATCAAGGAATATAACAGTACAAACATGTATCTTCATGAATAAAAAAAGTTACAGCAAAGTAAAAGAAATCTTGGATATACGTATTTTATAAAATTTCGTTTACAAAAACATAGTTAATAAAAAGATATGCAAATCTATATCAAAAACTATAACATCAATTTACGCGCAGATCTTCGAGTAAATATTTGTTATTGAAATTTTGATAATAGACATCAGTCGCTTTTAATATTAATTATTACTCAATATCAAAACCGAGATAATTGAATATACTTAATGAGTAAAGCATGAAGTTTCATTTAAAATTAATTCTGAATGAAACTTTTGTTAAAGATCATTTAAAATTAATTAAAAAATTAACGTGTTATGACAGATGTAGCAAAAATGTACCATTCTAACTACAGTCGTATATAACAAACATTCAATCCGCTAAGAGAATGGAAAATAAATATACCTACTGTATATATAAAAAAATAGTGCCGCAACGAAAATAAAAACAGTATATTTTTACGTTTTTATAAACTTATTGATTAAGAAACACGTAAAATTTATTTTGATATTATTATTGAATATTATAATTTTGTAAGCAATATAAATATAATTATTTCTCATCTGTTTTGAGAACAATGCGGATTTAAGTGTCAAACATTATACCTATTTCAACATTGTTTGAGAACGTCACGTGCTGCATTCTAATCGAATTTATTTTTGCAACAGATTTCTACAGCAGCACGAGTGTTTTTTCACAAAAATTGAATCTGCTATCTTGCGAGAGCTAGCTATACAAATATTGATACCGATGTTTGCACGAGCGGAGCAGTAACGACTAGCGATCCAAGGCGCGTTTTATCCGAAGCACGTTTGCGGCAGGGTAAGTGGAACAGGCATGCGAATGGTAAGCCCGGTCCAGTCTTGACTGTGAAAGGAACGGAGTTCCTGCGAGCGCCAACGTCGATATCGCAGCTCGCTGCTTGCCGCCCGTGGTTACAATCCTCGTCACGTCATTCATGCCGAGCTCTTATCGGCATTCGTTTATTTCATCTTCAAAGAATTTTGCAATTCATGTGAAAGACAGCCTGAGCCTGTCTGCCCGACATGCGTCGGATATTTGAAATTTTGTTAATTACTGACAAGCGAACATGTCGAATGTTTAATCTGCATTCGTTTTGCACGTGCGCCTTGTGAACTTTTCACTTTAAAAATAATGCAAGCATATTCCGAAAAACGTTAAATAAAAATATTAAATTTTATTTCGCATAAATTTTTACAATGGAATTCGTAAGTAAAAAGAATTGATACAAATTCCATACTATCAACAATAAAAGTATTCAGTTTATAAAAAAATTTGAAAGAAAAAAAAATTGACAATTTATGATACATTACGATATTTTCGTGCTGTCGTTATAGCATAGATTAAAAATAATCGAGAACATGACTGATACAATTTCCGTGAGTTTTTATATTATTGATAGCGTTAACGTGCAATATAATTAAAAATCAATGCGTCAGCTTTAATACGTACGATGCATGATATAAATATATACCATGCATGTGTGTGACCTTTCGATTAGTCTGTCGATAAGTTACTGTAATCGCTTAACGCGTAATCGCGAAAATCAAGTTAGTGACTATATAATATTGCGGATGTCATATCATTAAATTGTGGACGGCATATTGCATCCATTACCGTAATGTAGCGTACATTTCAAATACGCATATTGTACACGTTAAAATGTTGATTATAAATCTACATTTCATTACCGATGCTTTTAGAATCTTTCGCGTCAATATTTGTAATTTTAAGTCAGCTGTAGATACAGATCAATCATATTATCATATATTTAACATTATATTCAAACTGCGATGCTTTTGTCATAATGACTTAGCGAATAATTAAAATCTCGTAAAATAATTTAAATAACACATTCGTCATCTTTAAGTTTGTTTTCCGACACATTATTTTTATGAATGTAAAGAATTGTTACTACATAAAATAATAACTATTATACGCAATATTTTGTTTAAATACATATATATTTAAATACATATATGAAAAAGATCATATTCGATCAAAGCAGATGTTGGTAATAATATTTTTGAGTGAATCTTACAATCTTTTCAATTTAAGCAAAAAAAAATACTATAAAGTTTATTAACTGACTTTAAATAATTGTAGTAAAACAAAAAACTGATTTAACTGATAAAGCCATGAAGTTGCATTTAATCTCGATTCTACCATTAAAAGGTTAATTGAATGCCCAAGTCGTTAAATTAATTCTGTAATAAAATTTTAACGAATAAGGAAGTGGATGAGCATATGAGCTAATCAGAACAAGATAAAAGTATCAGTGAGCGAGAGAAAAAAGCTTGTATTTGTAAAAATTATTTTACAAGAATAAAACAACGTGTTTGTTTGGAATAAGATAAATGTTAAATTAGGGTACATATTCTTAAAGAAAGCAAAATTTTAAATAAATTCATTAAAATTGATCCTACATTTTATAATCCTTACATATCTTATAATTAAGGCTTATGGTGACTGAATACTTTATGATTTTTGAAAACTAATTAATTATATTAGAACAATATAAAGTTTTTGCTTTATAAATAACATATTCATAACTCATTTATTTTACATTCTCATTTATTTTTTTAAAACTGTTGTATCTAAAATTCCAAAAACCACAACGAAGATTTAAAAAATTCTCGAAAGTTATTAACATCATAAGAATATTCAAAAAATTTCAAGAACTACAATGAAAATGTTTAAAGGCGCAAATTAGTAAAAATAAAATCTCGGGAACTTGCATCGTAAGAATAATTAAGACGAATCGAGCTTTATAACTCAACAAAAGATATTAATTATAAGTTAATCTAGATAATTTATATCGATATAGCTGTAGTATAATTTATTTCTTAATGGCAACATTTTTCATGTTGCTAAAGACTGTCGATATTTCAACCAAATATCGTTCATAATCTTTTTGACTCGGATTTAACGCACGTCTGACTTCATCTCGTCCTTTTTGGCTGAAATAAGTGCATCACCTGTGTATACCTTCAACCACGAGAAAATCGACAATAAATCTCCAGCATATCCTGCACCATGTCGATTTACTATTGGTTTTATCCAGTATTAACGCGTTTTATCTCACCCTTTTTATCACCTTTTTCAAATCCTTTTTATTGATTTTATATTCACTTGGGCTTCGAATGTATTATCATGATAACAAAGAATATACGCAGAAAGAATATATGCGAAAACGCAATATTGTTACAATATACTTTCATATTAAAATTTGTTAAATTAGTTTTATTTAAGTTATATCAAAAATAAAAATTTTATACTCTGTACATTTATTAAGATATGTATAAATATATTATAATAAACAGTGAACATTTATTTTCTTCAAAAAATAGCTTTTCTTATGATATACTTAAACAGAACATGTTTTTCTATTTAATAATATATTTTAAATGCTTTGAAATCATATTATTTATGAATGTTGATTTGATATAAAAGAACGTAAATATGAAGCAGTATGTACGATATATTTTTTTTATTATATGTATTATAATATAAAAAAAATTAATTCTGTTATTGAGTTCTTATTGTCATGCCAGAGATATTTAAACAATTAACACGGGTTTCTGATTTTATATTTTTTCATAGTGTTCTGAGTTAATTAGTAGATGATTTATATATGCCGTAATTATTGTCGGTAATATTTTATAACGTGACAAAATTAGTTTAATAAATTCATAGCGAAAAAATAATCTGCAAAAAAAAAGTTAATTATGTAACACATTGTTAACGTTAAACTGTTTAATTAATATTTTGATTGATACAAATCTCTAAATTCATATTAAATAAATGAATAAAGTTTAACGGATCTTTTAAAATATAATATATGGGAACATTTTGTTGAAATTAAATTTGACTTGTCAAGTGAACATATCGCATTAATTGCGTTGGATGCTGTGTTTCTGAGTTTCATTTCGCGGCGCAAATTCGACCATAATATGCAATGCCGGTTTATAGGTCGAAATTATATACGCACCCGCGACACAGCGCACAAGGTCCAAATGAACGAACTTTTCAGACAGTAAGTTATAATTAAAATACGTCATGTAATGAGCACTATATAGCCACTTGGAGTACACAAGGATATATCACTAGTCCGCCAACAAGATTTCCCGCGCTGGCGAGGATGGCATTTTTATCAAATTTACGGCGACCCGAGGAGATGTGTCGTGCGAGATGCACCAAGGGGGTTCGTATCACTGAACTAGAGAATATGTCTTCCATAGAAAGTAACGGAAGTAAAGGCCGTGAGCGGAAGGGTAGAGCCGGCTCCCTTTGGGTATTCGAAACGGAATGGAACAAAACGGGACACAAGTAGAAAAGAACAGCCGACTGCTGCTCGGGACTTCTGAGCACGTAGCACGACGCTTGGATGAGAGAGCAAAAGAGTATAGGAAGCTTACGGACGGAAAGGCCCTCCCAGCCAAGCACTAGCCTTCCTTTTGTCTTCATTCGTTCATCCTTTCTCTCCGCCTCTCCCATTGGCGCTGGCTATACGTTACTTTGTTTCCTTCTGTTCGTATAAAAATTCTCTCAAGCCGTTCTCGATTGTGGCTTCGCTCGGTCTTTCTTCCTCAGCCTCCGCTATACGCCCGGTATACTTAAAATAATAAATCTCCATGCGAACTTAACCTGTCGGGTTCCGTTTAATTTACCTTTTCGCGGATAGTTCCTAAGGAAAAGTTCCGATACGCTACAAAGTCGAATAACAGAAAAGAATCATGATTCTTCAAAACATAATTTTAAGGAGCTATTTAAAATTTTTTTGCTAGCTAGCTTCAAGCTAGTTCGAACGTCAGTTTTCATCTCATGATATGTATGCTAGATCTTCGTATACACGCGCCATATCTCATACAAAGTTAAAAGGATTGAAAACGGAAACTCAGCGGTAACATCAGCGCGCCAGAATAAAAGCAATATCTACAAAGTGCCACGATGAGAGAGACGCGAGAGCAGATGCAGGAGACGAGAACGGAAGATATGAAAGAGAAAGAGAGAGAAAGAAGGAGAGAGGAAGAGACTTCAACTTGTATCACGAGAGAGAAACAGAACGAACATCGATCAGATCGACCAAGGCTGCGACGCTGCGGTCGAGTCTCAATTATTCAGATATACTTTTTCAAGCAACGCGGCCTTTCTACGATCCTCATCGGATAGGATGACACGCGACGTCCATTACTTCTTTCTTCCGTTTTTTTCATCGGCGAGTAAAGACCACTCCATGGAGCATCATTGAGATGATGCTGCCTCGCATGATGCGTTCGTGCGTGAAATGATGCGGCAAACAATGGTGGGGAAACTGCACTGCTAATGCCTTTGAAACTCTTCGACGATTGTTCCTGTCGTAACCTTTTTTTCTCTCTCTTTTTTTTCTTTTTCAATTTATCGAACGACTGTCGCGAAATGCTTTTTCCATCGGATTCGCAGCAACGTGCCGATTTATTTGACACGGTGATTATACGTGTCTCTTTAAAGCGATTCTAGTTGTATCAGATTCTTCCATAGCAGCATTGAAATGCGGACTTAAATGACTTTCTTGGAACCTCTGACGAGATGCATAGCAACAAGCATGAATTTAATTATCATCCTTGAAATTGAGGTTATTTCTTTCTTCCCGACGATATTACAAGTAGTTTATTCCATCTCGCTTCATTGTACCAATACAACTCATCTTTTATACACGACATTTCGCGTAAAGTATGCGCAAACCAATTAAACTTAAAAGATATTAAAGATAAAAAAATATTTTCAAGAAAAAATAAAAAAAAAATAAAAATAAAATAATTTATTCAACTACGAACATTCGACGGATCGTTTTATTACTTCAAAAGTGATAAACTTAAAAAATTAAGTTTTTCAGAAAAGAAAAAAGCTATTTTTTAATTAAAAAAAAATAATTTTTCGGAAAATTATTTTTAGTTGTATTAAACTTTAAAGTAACGGAACGATATAAAACTTGTATAATTGTCACTTTTATAGTTACTACCATTATTATGTTTTTAAGTGTGAGTGTAAAGTACATCGCATCGCGGTAAAGTTAATGACTTGGAATAAAGTAGCTGACACCGGTGTAACAACTTCGGACGGTAAAAACAGTAATCTAGAGATGTAGGCCGTACGTAGAAACGGGAACGTCAGAAAATTCCCAACTGGTTAGGCGCGAAGAGACTGCCGACTCTGCCACCGTGTAACCCCGTGGCACTCAGGCCTGTTAAAACATTTACAGCACGGACGCTCACTCCGTTTCTCTCCTGCATTTTCCATCAGGTGGCGAGCGGAGAACGCGGATAGATTAACTTCAACGAAGCCTCAGAGGCATCGGCTGAATTAGGGGCCTCGGTTCTGCGCGGAGAAACGCAATTTATCCGTAAGGATCGGAACATCGGCGAACGGTGCCGCAATTAGGTCACTGACGTGGGTCACGGCGGAGGAGATCAATTTAAAGACCGTCTACATGCCGCCGCTGGCTTGGATGAACGTTCGCCAGAAGATGATTTTCAAGGTAAAACGCGCGCCATCTCAAATTTAATTCCACCCCCTCCCCCTCCACCCCGAATTTAATTCCGTGCTCGATACAGCGATCGTATATTACATAAAATGGAATTGTCGAGGAGAGAACATGTATATAGACTTCTTCCTTGCGAATTATAAAATCAATTATTCCTCGACGGAAAAGTAATTTTTTTGTAATCTCATCGATTGAATATTCGATATTTCACTAAGTAAGCTGTCAACTAAAATTCTATTCAGATAAAATTCTATACAGGTAAATCTGCTTTAAATTGAAAACCTATTTTTAATTAGAACACTCTTTTAAATTTAATTCACGAGAAGCTCCTTCATTTTTATAATTTATAATGTGATGGTTAGTATTTTACATTTTCACGAATAAAATCCTACATTCAACTCTCTGAAGCTGAGGAGAGTCTATT
>Ga0157364_1005769_pt1 | contig 12656 bp, 3 predicted proteins | sample AttsexASBM2_FD_111476 | JGI IMG/M metagenome (GOLD analysis project Ga0157364, IMG submission 111476) | Fungus gardens microbial communities from leaf cutter ant in Ribeirão Preto, State of São Paulo, Brazil - Atta sexdens ASBM2 | ecosystem: Host-associated > Fungi > Mycelium > Unclassified ... | reverse complement strand
TTTTACCAACAAAACATGTAATGCGCATGATTAAAAAAACTATTTTCACACAGACAGACCATTCCTTACTAATGTAAGAGAAAAAAATCTTGCGTGTAACAGTCGAGGATTCCATTCGCTTATCTCGACGAAGATGAATACAACTTCTCAGGAAAATCAATGAGTAACAATGAAATCCAAAGACAAATACCTTGCATATTCTGCAGCTGGCCTCATCTTTATTCATATCTTATTGTCACAGAAAAATATAACCTCATTATAACGATCGCAGCAACTAGTTGTATCGCGAGTATCTGCGATTATCGCAAATGATCGCAAATTTTGCCAAATTTTAGAAGCGTCGCTCTAGTGGTCCTAGTGCTAATATGTGAGCTAGAATCAGACTACGCGCGATTGATAAAATCGAGATTCGAGATTGGCGTTAGTTTCAGAGTGGTCACCGCTTGATCAGCATCGGTTAGATGACGTGAGATACGTGAATGCGGCCATTGCGACAACACTGACAGCAACGCGAGCGGCGAGACGCACGTTTGCGAGGATTCGGCTCATCTGACTGCCGTCGTCGTTGTCATCATCGTCGTCGTCAAATCTGAGAGCGTCAATGGACGTCCGGATGCGAATTTGAAGTTACTATACGGTGACACAACATGTGCGTTGGTCCATTGAAGAAATTATGCCATTGGGGACCGCTCTCCTCACTCGGTACGTCATAAATGTTTCTGAAATCCGGATGGACTCCGATCAATCGAACGTCAATGAAAACATGATTGATTTCTCGTCAGCTACGTTCAAATATATAATAAGAACGATTAACTTGACTAAAGTCCGATTAACTTCAATTGAAGATGTTTAACTTCAAAATACTTTTGTATGTAGATTAATTATTAATTTTTTGTCGTTTGATATGTGAAAAGAAATATCAATGAAATTATGTAAGGAAAATGTAAAAATCTGTTGAAAGGAGTAGCGGAGATATAGATGAGAAAATACTGCTCGACAATTGACAGTAATATGATGTTTGAAAAACTAGGAAAAATAAAATAGAAGATTTTAACAAGGATTTTCCTGGACAAGTGAGGAATTAAGGAAACTGAAGAAAATGATTGAATGATTATAAATGAGATAATAAAAAGAAAAAACTGACAATTAAAAGCAAAGATTTTATTGTATTTAAATAGAGTACATTGATGACAGTCCAGTTACTTGTTGTTTATCATTGTTTATTAATTTTGAGAGTTATATAATTTATTATCTCTGAGCTAATCTTTTTTGTGTATCAAATGACAGAAAAAGATAATTGTTCATGTTAATGAAATATTACTTGATAAGTTAATTGAAATTTAATTAAAATCATCTTAAAGTACTACATGATAGACGTAATTTTAAAAATTTATTGGTAATATCAAAAGATATTTTTCAGCAAGCTAGATGACAAAGTATAATATGGTGAATTATTTTATCTTTGTTTAATATTGATAAATAACAAAAATGTAACAATTTAACTATATAATACTGTTTGAAAGTGTCCAATAATATCAATAACATATTGCAAAGAGTATATATTTTAATGTTCTGTTATATTTACAAGGCTTTTGCATGATTTTTTTACATATATATAAAATGTTTAGCTCATTTTATTTGGTGTTATAAATAATATAAATTGTAATTTGATTTGCTGATAATAAGATTACCAGCATAAAATCTTAATGGCAAGGAGATTAGTTGTAGATTGCAATTTTTGTTATATTAATTTGTGTTGCAGCGATGATAAAGTTCATCACGTTGATGACGATACATTGTAGTAGACAATGGTGGCCACCACAAGACAGTATCCCAGCAGCTGCCAGTTTCTTACTGTTCTTCACTCTCAGTGGATTAACTCTCTTCCATTTTATCAGTGCGATTGTTGAAGGACCCGGATATCTCACATTAAAATGGATGCCAGTAATATATATTACACACTTATTATTAAACCTATTTAAAAAGTGAAACACTTTTTTTCACTCCTTTGCAAATAACTGAAAATCCATAAACTTAATTTCCCGTTTTTTTTTCATTATTCTATTTTACATTTATTTAATTACTAATAGAAATAAAAATTAAAACGAATTTATATGATTGTAATTTCAAATCAGAGGAATTTGATTATATTAATTTAATTTTACATTATTTAAATATTTAGATGATAAACATGATTGTTACATTGGACTTTATTATTTAAATTAATGATAATAATTAATGATAAATTTATAATAAAAAAAAGCATGTAGATTTTGTTGTATTATTAATTAATATGTTTGCATTAATATGATTCGTTTTCAGGAGAAAGCTACAGATATACAATATCTGCAATACTGTATTGTCTGCCAAGGTTATAAGGCACCGAGATCACATCATTGTAGAAAATGTAAGAGATTAAATATAATGTAATTAAAACGTTAAAGTAACAAGTAATAATAAATATAGATATTACTCAATATAGTTATTTTAAATATTAATATGTTTTTACGAGATTTGTAAATTTGTTATTACGATGATAATATAATTTAATTTGGTGCTTTTCCTATTTTGCTATTCTTGCTTCAATCTACTTATTGACAGAAAAACACAAAATGTAGCATATACATAAAAGAGTTTAAAAAATATTGTTTAATCTTCCAATACAACTCTTTTAATTATTCTACACTTTTTTCTATTTACTTTTTAGGTAATCGTTGTGTGATGAAAATGGATCATCACTGTCCATGGATAAATACATGCGTTGGACATTATAATCATGGACATTTCACAGCGTTTTTGGCAAGCGCAATTGGCGGTTGTTCCGTCTCTTTTATTATATTAACTTCCTGGATAACAACTGTATTATCATTGAAACCTTTGCCATTCCCACCACCAGAGTTCTATACAATAATATTAGTCGTATTTAGTATTGGTGCATCAGTTGGCGTTGTACTTGCAGTAGGAATGTTGTTAAGTGTCCAGGTAAATGTTTTTAATACTCTTATATTCAATTGACGTGTTAATTGTATAATTCTTCAAATTGCATAGATATTAGCTATCTTGAGAAATCGAACAGAAATAGAAGATTGGATTCTGCAGAAGTCCCAATGTTGGCGAAATGATACAGATGCCGAATATATACATCCATATTCAAAAGGATGGCTTTTCAATATTAGTCAAGTTCTTACATGGGATTGTACTCCCGTCGGCGATGGTATTACGTGGCCAGTTATTGATGGCTGTGATCAATATACATTAACGGTAATTTTATTTAATTAATAATATGTCACATAATAATTCTATAATAATTATTTATTTAAAAACATGACAAAAATTTACATAAATATCGCTTACGCGCGTATATTATTATTAATAATTCATAAAAACTGTAATTATAATGTGCTAATTATTATTTTACAGAGAGAACAGCTTGCTCAAAAATTAGACAAACGGAAAAAAGCACGCATATATAGGATTGTAAAAGCTACATCAGGATCTAAATTTCCAATTGGACATGGTTTCGGCGTATTTTTTCATCCACTTTGTACTGATGAATCTCGCATTAAGTTGAATGTAGATGATATTGTGATTGTAACACGTTGGAAGAAGTATGTATTTTGTATATGATATGAATTATTGAAAATTAATTTTTTAATTAAATAATTTGCTAATTTACGAAAAATTTTTATACTTTTTTTTTTGTAGATATTGGTTATTTGGACGAAAAGAACAGAAGGAAGGAGAAGATGGAAAATCGAAATGTATAAGGGGATGGTTTCCACGACCCTGTGCGGTGGAAGTAATAGAAAAATCTGTACGGCTTGGATAATTGTCCAAAATAATTTATTAACTTCAGAAAATTTATGTGACAACATTTGTTAAGATTTAAGAAACTATTTATAATAATTTTGCATTTTTTTAATAGTAAAAGCTGTGAAGAATAAGATAGAAAAACATTACACTCCACACCTGTTTGTGTTCAAATTGATATATTTTTCTTGTATTTATACCTCAAACCAATCAATAGATTAAGATATATTATCCTACTATTAAGAAGTATTCTACATTATAACATTTATTGCATATAAATAAGTAAAAATATTGTATATAAATTTTTACTTATTAGATGACTTTGATGAGTTCTTATATAGGGTGACAGTTTTGTTGTACAATATACATGTAATTATATACGTATTTATACATATAATTTAATAATTGTATACATATATATAATAATTATTTAAAATAATTATTTAAAAATGACAATGTAAATATGATCTATAGCAACAAACTTACTTTAATTAGAAAAATATTATTCTAATTAAAAATATTTTGAATGATTAAAATGTAAATTTTTTTATCAACTTTTTATAAGAAAAAATACGTATTGCGAGAACTTGTACATGTTTTAAGATAACAGGAAAGATATTTATAAATCAACGAATACAATAAATAAATTTGATGTGATTTGCGATGTGATTACGAAGCAATCTGAAAAAAGTATTCCCATCGTGTATACAACCGAGACGGTCTGAAAAGGCCGTGGAAAATCAATAATACAGTGTGAAAAGTCGCATTGATTGAGTGAACTCACTATACACGTGTCAAAGTACATGTACAGTGAGTACAAAAAGTATTCGTACAGAGAAAATATTTTTTAAAAAAACTATTTTTAAAAATTAAATATTATCCAGCGAGAAATGAGTCATCAAATGATGTCGAATCAATATCGATACGATGATTTCAACAATTTGACGTCGATTCGACGTTTAATTGATCATTTCTTGCTGAATAATTAACAATTTATTCATAAAATATAAAATAGACTGTATATTTCTTAAAATTATATATACCAAAAAGATGTGTATTAATTAATAGAAAATATATCACCTGAAAAATAAGCGAAAATTAAAAGTTCCATTATTTGGATACTCAAAAAGTATTAACTCAAAAGTAAGTACAATCGAAAAATTTAATATCAGAAATATATGTGAAACTCATTTGTATATGTTAGAACGAAATATATTTATTATATAAAATTGCTAATTGATTTATTTTCTACAAATAAGATACTTTTTTATAAAAAATTTCCTTGTACGAATACTTTTTGCTCTCATTGTATGTGTAACGCGCGCACGCTTTTGCATTATGCGCATTCGTTCGAAGAGTTTAACATGCAATACAATTGCTTTGTACGACTGCAGAACATTTTATTCTATTATTATGATACTATACTCATCTCGATCGAATACGTAATGTTAGACATATAATAAATCGGTGAATGAGTGTGTAGCATACAAAGGAAATTATTGCGTAAAGGTCAATGTTATAATTCTCGTATAATGCAACGCGAATATGCGTATCAATTGTACGTACAACATATATTTAATAATCGGCAGTGAAAGGATCGTACTGGCAACTCGCAAAATATGTAATCAAATGTAATATGCAACAACTCAATTTGCTATAATGAATAAGTGTAACAAATGGATAAAAATACGAGATGCCATAGAATTTTAAAGTTTCTTATGCAACAGGAAACTGCATACGTTGCTTTGTCGAAATATATAAATACCTGTCGACGTTCTTGAACTCTCCTTTTTATAATTTTATCTATTTTATTTAATTGATATGAATATAGATTCCTTTCATCCATTCACTTCAGATCTTGGAAATTAATATTCATATATATTCTCTTGCGGAGCTTAAAAATATAAATGAAAGAACAAGATTAATTAGAATACAGAACGAAATAGCTTTAATGGGTAAATAATTTCGTGCGCGCGCATGTGTGTGTGTGTGTGTGTGTGTGTGTGTGTGTGTGTGTGATAATAATTATATAATAAAGATTAAAGGCTGCCATGCACGATAAAAAGTAATACAAATAGTGCGATGCACAAAGATATCCAAGAGTGTACTATATTACACATTCGATAAGCGTATCTTTTATTTTGATTTTCACTTTGTATTATTTAAATTAACTTAATTTACGAATAAAAGAATCAGTTGATGATAAAATTATTAATCTCATAGAAAAATAATTTTAAATTAAAAATAAAATTCGTATATATTTACATAAATTATGATGTATATATTTTTTAGAATGAATAGCTTTATAAAAACATTTCACTTTAATTTAAAATGACTTTTTAGATCTTATTTTTCCTTTTTATAAAGAGAATTTTAATGGTCGTTTCAATTATTTATTTAATGTCTAAAAATTAAAATGTAATTCACTGCCAATGAATTACAGAAGCATTTAGGAGTAAAATAACCGAAGTGTATTCTGTAATTTATAATGAATTTTATTAATTAAAAAATATTTAATATTTCAAGAAAACAAGAAAATAAATAGTTTTATTATAAATTTACATGTATATAATTGCAATAAAAAAAAATAATGACACATTTTCCGAGATCAATTTGTACGTACATATAATTGAAAACAGTAGTTACATCATGTATCGTTATGTGACGAGAAATACATATATAATTACTATTTATGGCAATATGTGATTTCTGCTATGTGTAAATCGTAGATATTCTCCTAAATGAACGAAGAGTGGAACCGGTTGTAGGATCGACGAAGGAAGTGAAAGTGAAGGATCAATTTAGTAAACGCAAATGCACTTTGTGATCCTGTGGTGGGATCCTACTAACGTTTGACTTGCCAGCAATCAATCGAATACTGCAGTTCCTTACGTGCGGATCTGTCACGAGCACGAAATATCTTTTTATCCTTACTTGTTGTGTAAACAGCTAACTATTTCGAGTAAGTTTCTGTAATTTATCGCGCGAAGTTATTTAATTTATCGCTTGCATAAAGAAGTGATCGCTTCCGACTATCTCTTCGCGGCATTTATCTTTTCCAATCAGATTAATTTATGTCAAACTTGCCCTAAGTAGTCTTGTTATGAATTTTTTTATTGTTTCAAATTATAGGTTTATGTATTAGAACTTTATTTCTGAAATTAGTCATGTATAAAAAATTATAAAATTAATCAACAATGATTTAAATTTCAGATGGTTAATTTAATATTATTTATATATAAGCTGTTTTTAAATATTAGCTATATATATTTATTTCTATTACTCTATAATATTTATTTTTACTCTTATGGTATTTAAATTGTGGAGGCATTTTTCAAGTAAAAATATTATTGGATTTGCGAAAAAACAATTGGAAATAATTTAAAAATCATTTACTATTGCATACATTCTATTCCTTCCGATAGTTTCTTCATTAATCCAATAGTATTTTTTCATAAGGAGGTGAGCGTCGGAAATGATATTAATATAAATGTAAATACAAAACGCATTATAATTAAAACAAATTATTTGAGCACTCAGAAAATATAATATAATGTAATTAATTACGAATATTAAACATTCCGCTCATCCTCAAAAACAACCGATATTAATAAAATTTTTTTGCATGTATCTCTCGCATTGGAATGAAGGAAGCGACGTGATCAAGATGCATCTTGCCGAACACGTTAAGGTTTTATTCACACTCGTCCTCTTCTCGTCGATTTCCGTTTTTGGATTTCCAGACGGTGGACCGGTGGACGCGTGCGTGAAGCCACGACCTAATCAACCCTATCATGGTGAAGCGCGGTCACAACCCCTAAGCACGAGCCCTTACAAGATACTGGCTTCGTCGTCACAATACGAACCAGGTTCACAGGTCACAGGTGAGCCAAATGCGCACGGCGCTTATATTATTAAACATCATTTGGGTATTCTGGGTTAATTTCTTGTTACGCAAAACAAATGATATCTTTATTAAGTTAAGTTTAAAGTACTTCCGAGCGAGAAATGCTCCGCAATATAGGCTAGAATAATTTTATAATTAATTTTATAATTAATTTTATTTCGGAGTGCACTTATACGGTTAATATCGTCTGAAATAAAGCTAATAAGATAAAAGGACATTACATGTATAGGGCGAGAAGAAGCTATTGAAACTGAATACTTTATAATAAATTAACGGAAAGAGAAGGTTAAATTAAACATTATTTTATAAAATCTTAATATATAGTGCAAAAATATATCTATATTTATAAATACGTAAAAATAAATATAAAAAGAATAAAAAAATTGATTATAGTTCCTCAACAGTATATGTATGGAAGATCTCGATATGTGAATAATTATCTTTATAAAAAAAGATTTATTTGTATAATATAATTCTTCTAAGGCAGTTATAATTATTAAATTTAAATTAGATAACGTATTTGATATTTATAAAAACACTATTATTGTAAGTACAGATTGTCTTTATTAAAAAAATATTAATTACTGTATATATATATATATATATATATATATATATATATATATCTAATTATATATCTTTATATATATCTCAATATTTCTTATTTTTATAAATGTACGTGTATAAAGGATTATTTATAGTAAGGATTATATATAGTAATTAATTTATTTTATTCTCATTACAAAATTGTAATTTAGTTTCAATAACTTTTCAATTGTTTTCTTAATTAATACATTAAAAAAAAGGAAGAAGAAATATTACTAATATCTTGCAATGCGCATAATTAAAAAAATATAATTTCTAAAATACGATAAATTAAAATAATTATTTTGTAAAAGAAAAGCAAGACAATGCAATCATAGAATGAAATTAATTTCTACTTTCTCTTTTCCTTTTTATTATTCGCTTAATTAATTATTACTTACATAGTATTTAGTAGTTTACTTTATTTTGTGTCAAAGAAGCATGTATTTTATCCGACATGAGATAATTAGATTCATCAAAATTACAATTGCGAAACGTGTTAAATGTATGTAACAATGTATTCCGTCAGTTTCGTTGATAAACACGTCTGCGCTTGTGGAACAATGGCGAATTAGTCTACAAGAGGGATAAGTACACTCGTTAATTTTCGAGCGTGCGAACAGTTTCCTTATGTCGGTTATGCATGATTAAACGTAGATGTCATTTATTCACGGAGGAAGGTTGAAATGAAAGTCTGAAATCTGTTATGCAATAAATCGTGAAACTTTGAAAACTCGTATTGCGAAGCAAATATGTGTCAACTAATTCTTATAATGCGAATCTCATAGATCAAAATTAAATTTTTAAAAGTCCGTTTTTTTCAAATTCTAAAGCGATTTTTTAAAATAACGTATCGCGTTTTTTTAGAAGAATAAAGAAAAAACAATAAAAATGAGAACAAGAACAATAAAAAAACAAAATATTGATATTTAGGGGCCGATTTTGTAACTCTTAACGACAATCGTTGATGTCATTACGCAGCTTTTTTACTTTTACATAATGACGTTCAGCAGAGAAAGCAGCTTTGAAACTGTTGTAAAATTCTTCAATATGATTGATTTATACGTTTAGAACTGTGAGGAACCAAAAGCAAGAACCAATTGTATTGAAAAGATTTTGCAAAGATGTTTTCTCTACTGAACGCAGCCAATATTTGCGCCACGACATCAACGACTGTCATTAAGAGTTACTGAATCGACCCCTTAATTAGTAATTTTGTCTCTAAATTCAGACTGAAATTTAATGAGATGCTTTAACATAAATGTTGCAAAAGTGCAGGTAAGATTATATCAATTTAACGAATTTGAAATATGCTCAATTCTTTTTTGTTATAAATCACATTGCACATTTAAATATTACGTGTATTTTATAAAAATTTCAATTCTATTATAATTGTTACTTTATATCTGATAATACCTCTAATAATTTATATTTTAAATGTAAAATTATCACTCATTATATCATTTATATCAATTATCATCATTTTCATATTGTAGTTTAAATTTATTCTTTAAAATTAATATAGTTCAATATTTTTAATTTTATTATATAATTTATTATATAATTTATTATATAATTTTATTTTATCTAAACACACGATTTTTCACTATGAAATTACATAGCAAAAGTTCAAAAGTTTTCAAATAGATTTTAGTTGCAGCGTCAATAATATAATGCTGCCAAAATTTTTTAAGGATTTATATCTCTTCTTTGTAATTATATTTTATTCAGTTTATTCACACCAACACTCATTTCAAATTCCTCGACAGATATAAATTGAGATTACTGTTGCGAGCATTATGTTCCACTATTTCTTTTATATTATTTTACCGATACCGCGATGGATTTATACGACTGAACGTAAAATTCACAAGTCTATAGCAATGTGTACTACAGTTGTATTCTGATATTCACCACTGTTGCCAGTGTTGAAAATCTATAGTGCACATGTAATGTATATATTATAGATTTTCAGTACTGGCAGTAAATATCGAAACGCAACTTATATGTAAGAGATAAGTTGAACTTTATCTGAGCGAATGACGTCGATAGTTATCACAACTTAGCTATTTTTCGTCTATTTTTCAGTCACCATTGTGGGTGCCCCGTTCCAAGGATTCTTCGTGCAGGCGCGTGATACTACTTCAAACAAATGGATTGGATCTTGGACGCAAACGCCGAATACAAATATACATTCCGAATGTAGTGCTGTGACGCACGCTGATCCACATGATAAGGAGCAAGCTACCTTCATCTGGAACGCACCAGCGGACGCACGAGGAAGTGTTTACTTCACGTGAGTGCTATATTCTTTAGCAGCGGAAGTCCCGTGGGAAATGTCCGTTCATGCATTAATAATGGAATGTAGGAAGGACAATGTTGAGAGTCGCAAATTGCAGCGCGAGTCCTTGAAACTTGCATTGTAGTTTGTATAATTATTAAACATTCCACGAAAGATATATAACTTCAATAAGAGATATACGATATTATGCTAAAAATGCATACGTTTGTAATTGACCTGGTTGTTTAAAAATTATGTAATGAAATTTCCGGTAGTAATTTATATTAATTGCATATTTCATTACTATTGTATAACTCCAGAGCTTATACGCATTTTATTCAACACAGTTTTCACCTTTCAAAGCTACATAATTATAAATAATCACTAGCAAAATATCTCAACTTTCTTATTTTTATTAAGAAGTTTTTATTTTAGGAAGAAATGAAATTTCCAATGATTAGACATATTTTTAAAAAATCACACATAGGAATTATTTATATTATTTTTATAAATAATATTAAAAAGCTATAAATAAAATTTGCACATACACATATAATTTTATTTATATAATTCAAATAATTTTAAAATATTAAAAAGGTCATCATGTTCTAAATCTTGATTTCTTCTTTCATAACGTTGTCTTTCTTCTTTCACAAGTACGTTATTCGGATTAAGCCATACTACTATTATATATGATTTTGAGTTTTTTTTATTATTATTAATGAAGATGTCAAAACATTAATTTTTGTACGTATTTTAAAATTCTTTTTCACGAATTTATACTTTGCATCCATGACGAAGCAAATTTAATAATAACGAGGACATGTATTGGGTTGTCCGTAAAGTTCGTGTCGACGTTGAAGGAAAATTGAAACGCAGGAAATTTAAATTTTAGTATACATTTATTAAATTATATAGGTTAATCGGCAACTTTCCGGACAACCCAATAGTTTGATCATCAGTTTAGCTGTAAAAAATTCTTTATACTAAATTTTTTAGAAAGATTTTATAGATGATAAATAATACTCATATATACTTAATTAATGCTTTCTAAAAATATGAAAACCTGAAAGTATCTTTAAGATTCTTTTTAAAACTTGAGACATCCTGTAATTTTAATTCTTTTGAACATTAAGGATATTAAGTCATTTTTTTTTATACGCGCGTAGATATCTTTCATACAGTTGAATCAAATTTAATAACTATTAAATGAGATATAGATATAATCTACCTAATGCACGCGCAATAATTCGCGGTCGATTCACGATGAGATTCAGCGAGATTAATTGTATGATGTTGGCCGCTGGAAATAATTGCTTTTATAATTTGATCATATTATTCGTAATTCCACGCATATATGAAACTTGTTAATAATTTGATAAATTTTCTAACATAAATTTTACAGTAGAAAGTTGGATCGCAAGTTGTCGATCTCTCGTCTTGAACTCGTGTATATGTAAAAAACAAGCGCTATAAAATGTTTATTGTTATAAATTGTCTTGATATTCAATCAAATTATACAAAATGTTTCTGTATAAGTCTTACATTATCAAATAAAAGATAAAATATTTCTTGATTTTTAGGAATTCTTAAATATTTATTAAATTAAATTCTTTTTATTAACAATAGGAGATTAAACATTAAAAAAATATAATATTATATTATAAGATAAAATTAAATTAAAGGCTTTTCTATAAATTTTAAAATATAATTACAAGAGAGAGAGAGAGAGAGAGAGAGAGAGAGAGAGAGAGAGAGAGTTTGAAATCGGTTCATTTTTAAAACATTGCAATGTAGAATATTTTTCGAAATTTTTTTCTCTTTTTCCCTCTTTTAAGAAAATATCAACGATAAAAATAATAATAAGAGCAATGAGAACATTAATACAACGCGGAAACTGATGCGCCTCCCCCTCCCCCCAATTAATATATTAATAAGCTACAATGTCGATACAAACTTTTTTAGACGTTTCAATTTACTTCAAATCATCATCATCGAAGTTAGGGATACTTTTCGTCGATGTTTTTACAATATATATATATATATATATATATTGTAAAAACATCGACGAAA
>Ga0157364_1005768_pt1 | contig 12656 bp, 2 predicted proteins | sample AttsexASBM2_FD_111476 | JGI IMG/M metagenome (GOLD analysis project Ga0157364, IMG submission 111476) | Fungus gardens microbial communities from leaf cutter ant in Ribeirão Preto, State of São Paulo, Brazil - Atta sexdens ASBM2 | ecosystem: Host-associated > Fungi > Mycelium > Unclassified ... | reverse complement strand
TATATATATATATATATATATATATATATATATATATATGTCATATATTCTTATTCTTTTTTTTTTTTACAAAAATTATCTGTAAAATATCTACATGTGAACGTATATAAGATTTTCCAGAATCTTTTCACTTCAATATAAAACATTTTTGTTGAATTATATGCGTATTTACTTTACGCTGTTCTGTAAAATGCAAATATGTAACACGATAATTTTTCAAAAGTTTTTCTATATATACCATTGCCTTTAGCTCCGAAAGAGTTATTTGACACCATAAAGCAACATTACAAAGCTTAATTTAGCTTATGATTTGTTCTACAGTCAGGTGTGCCGGTTTGTGCTACATCTCGATTTTATATTTAAAACCGAAAAAAGAAAATAAATAAAGCTTAATTTAAGAAATTGCAAGCATTTAAAACGACTATATTAATAATATAGTCACTATTATTTAGATTACACAATTTGCAAAAGAAAATCGTAAGAATTTTAATTTCGTATTCATAGAATTTGTTTTTAGATGATTTTGCATAGAAACAAGCCACAAATATATGAATTATGCGTTTACACTTTTTTACTTTAATTAACTAAACAAATCATATTTTTATTAGTATTACTAAAGTGCAATAGTTAATTTCCGGCAAATAAGAGGGTATCGCTTGAGGAGATCTATGTCAGTATCGGTGATTTTCCTATATTATATAAAAGCATTGTGTGAAAGCAGCTTATTGGATAAAACGCTTTACATGTATAGGTTATCTGAAAAAAATCTAAAAATGGTAATTTTTATGGATTCGGACTCAGTATCTTGGGATTGACTGTGCATTAATTTTATTTAACTAGTCGCAATCGAAAGATCGCGCTGGCATTATATAATAAAAATGCTGTCAAATTTTTGATTACGATTTTAGTTTCTGAGTAATTTTAATTGAAAGTTTGTCGATGTCAAAACTTCGGATAAAGCTAGTGGTAGCGTCGAAATTTGGCATGATATTGGCATATACGCAATGACGTTCATGCGTCAAGCGGTTAAGCAGCCCGTTTTATATTTTTATGCACCTGACGTCGCGACGCTACCGTTGCTTGATTTAGTATTAGTAGAGAAAGAAAACTAAAACTTATAATTTATATTATACAATAATTTATCATTTTAACTACTTTAATTTCCGTTCTTTATATCAATAAAGAGATCTTGATCTTGATATTAGGATCGCAATATCAAGATTGACGATGCATTTTTCAAAGTTTAATTGATTGATTGATAGCGACCACTCAAATTGTTGGATCTAATATCCATGCTATAATGTTCCTTAGATCGTGCAAATGAGACACTGAAACAAATATCATATAATAGGCCAGTGTCTTGTCCTGTCCTCGCACTCATAACATTCTATTTTCAGAACGGACCGGCGACTAAGTTTAGAACGGCTGTTCCATTTACTTGGATCGTTTCGCCCACTCTCGAACTTTTGTGCTCTCTCTCTCTCTCAGAAAAAAAATGTGATAAGAAACAAAAGTGCGCTATCGACTGCGTAAAGATGAAATCAACAATGATTTTCTCATAACAAGTTGTTGTCATGTCATCACAAAAGAGATCTTTAACAATAAAATAGTATTAGTAGATATCAATTGAACAATTCAGTTCATTGTATTTTGTGTGTGTGTGTGTGTGTGTGTGTGTGTGTGTGTGTGTGTGTGTGTGTGTGTGTGTATAAATAATTATATGTAATACACAGAATTGGGAATCGTTACTTTTTATAATAAACAATTTGATAATGACGTTGCAATTTTTTATAATTAAAAAACGCTAAGATTGAAAAAATCGATTTTTGATACAACCTTAGCTTTTATTAGTTATAAAAAACCACAATATCATGTTTATTATAAAAAGTAATGAAAAAAATAATTTAACTCTGATAATACACATTTCAAAAAAATGCAATAGTTCTGTAAATATTTATTAGTGTTGTTTTATTTTAGAGAATTTTTGTAAAGAAAATTAATTATCAATCGTTTAAAACACTAATTAAATATGTGTGAACATAACATCCGTAGATTAGATCTTGAAATTTATATTAATAATCTATTGTTTGACTCTGTCGAAGTTCTTGCAGCAATTAAAATATTTTTTGTTTGAATGAAAACATAGCATGTAAATAAACTACAGAATAAATTGTAAAGAATTTTTTAAAATTAATTTTATTTTTTATTTACAAGATATTTATAATTATTTTAAGATGACACGTTTTTCGGGAGGCTTACTAAACGAGGCAAACGTAAATAAGAGTGGAAATGAGATCACACACTTTATTTGTATTCGTCATGTCTATATTATTTTGTTCAAGCGAGATTTCATGTTGCATCAATATTACGTACCTGGAGCATGAAAAATTTTTACAATGCCGAATGTCACTTTAACTCTAGACATTTTTAATCTATTTTTTTCTGCTTGCATTTAGAATGCATTCCCAGTAGAGTGAATCTCTACTTACGCGTGTATTAATTGCTACAAAATAATATAAAAAAAGGACTCCCGATAATTTAAATAAGTTATTAAGCGAGGAGAATCGGATAAGAAATACAGTAAGAAACAAGCTAATTAAAATTTAAAATATAATTCATTCACATTTATTGATTCACATTTATTTAATTTTTCAAAGTGACAAGTCATTCTAAAAATTTTAGAGATTACATATACAATATATTATAAAACATTTCGACTTGTTAGTATTAACATTGTTATAAGCATATTCTAAATATGAGTTTATATATTTTATATTTAAAAAAAAGAGAACTGTACAGAATATACAGAATCGGCAAAGGTGAGAAACCTTTACAGTTATGTATACATATTAAAATGATTTTCATGTATCTACAATATCTGAAAATTATTATATGTAAAATAATATGTACACATACATATATACATATATAAATAATTTCAATAATTTATTTATAATATAACACAAGATATATTTTGTATTCTAAATACCTCATATTGAAATATAAATTTAAGAAATGACTAAAAATAGATCTTACTTCTATGAAAGTGTGATTTATTCCGTCGGACTTCACAATTTGTTTATTTCTCTTTAGCAAACTCTGTATTTTCGATCATATATCAGTTCGAGCGTCAGAAATGGTATTAATACTTCCGCCGTATTAATATTGAGAATATTCTATTCTTGATGAGATTTTTAAACAAATTATCGAATACAGATTTGACGAAAAAAAATTATTATGATAAATTCGATAAATTAATATTTCATTGCATGATGTTCTCCTGAAAATTTGCCGTTTTTAAGCAATTATTTGCTAAATAAATAATTTCTTTCTTCAGCGTGACATCATTCTCTTGTGTTTTGACGCAACAATGAAGGTTTCGGTAACTTAGTTGATTTTAAAATAGCTTATCGTTTCAAGATAAGTTTAATTTTCACATAATTTTTAATTGAAAATTTTGCAATTTTTTCAAATTATTAAAATTGGAACTAATTATAGAACTACCAAGAAACTAATTATAGAACTATCATATATTTAAAAGAAATACTATTTTTGTAACAATGATTATTTGATAATATTTTTGCAATAATTAATGCAGAATAATTATTATAGAAAATTAATAATAATTAAATCATATATTTTGCTATATATAATTATGTAAATATAATTTTTATGTTTTCAGAATAATGGATCTTTTGAAAATCTTTAATCTTTTCGCTTTATATTTTGCTGAAAAAATATTTGTTTAATTTTTAAATTATATGGTAATTTGATTATAGAAAGATGTTCGGCATCGTTAGGTATAAATTCTAATACGTAAAGATAGATTCGCCGGTGAGGGGCGCGATCGTATATATTTAGAAAAGTGCCTGGTTTGCCAGAACTAAGAAAGACTTACGTCTCGATGCTTCGCGTGAGATTTTCCTCCTTGGTGACTTTTCTCTTTTTATTTTTTCCTCTTTTGCTCCTTCTCTCGATTTAACAAGAAAATCATTGTAACATTTAGGCGCAAAGCGTACATATTATGTTATTATTTCTAGATATAACCGCGTGATTCTCTCTAGCAAATTAATTTAGACAATTGAGGTTGAAATTCTGCACTGTGAGCATGCTGAGCACCAAAATAAAAATATGACAATAGCACTTATACATATGTTAAATTTGTTAAGAAATTATATGAGCAACATATAAATCTATAATTAAATCTAAAATTAATATTAAAATCTTTTTTAAGAAACAAATATTAAAATATTTACTAAATAGAATACTGGAGTATTAAATATAATTCTGCAATGTTTAATTTTTAATTATAAACTTTTACTTTTAGATTTTTTGAAGTCTTTCCTATATTCATTTTTTTCCTATTTTTCATGTAGTTTAATGAAATCTTGACTTTCAATCCTACTTTCAATAAAATCCCAATTTATACGTAAACATTAGTGGCATATTTTGATATTGATAGCTAAATAATTGTCTTTATGACTTAAAATATATTCTTCAAGGAATTAAATAGGAACTAAATAGTTAATAGAAGTCAAGGATTTTTGTAGCGTTACTTTTTTGAAATGTCAGTAAATCAAATCTAACGAAGACGGCATGGCGACACATAACTCTGTTTTCAGTCTATGATAGACCGATCGTAGACTGCAGGAGAAAAAGATAAGTAACTCATAATTACGTCATTGCTCAAGACCCTCGTTGTAACGTTTCACGGATGGTTTGAGGAAATATGTTTGTTAGAATATACAAAGTCATTTTACACGGCCACTCAACGTTGAGTTATGGCTGTAAAGTCCCCTTATATCAAGAAAAGAGACTTCTAAAATTATTACTGCAATTAAATGTCTCTTGTACGAAAGGATCGTTTCGCAAGGATGAAAGATAAATGATGTGTCTTCATTGATTTTTGCAAATCTCAATCGACGATGTACAATTTAAACTGTAATCAAATATATGTAATTTGATCATCCTATTATCTTTAAATGTTTATCGTATCTGTGATTTTTGCTACCGTAAAGAATTTCAGTATAGACTGTTTATTTTCTTGTTATTTTTGTTCAACATTATGCGTCGAGTGACGATGACATTTAGTTAGACCTGACGTTTGACTAATCCAAAATAAACTAGATCTCTCATTTAATCAGGTTTCTATGATATATAATGGTGATATATAATTTGTGATACTATAATTAATTTTAATAGTAAAATTTTATATTTGTATATAGTTTTATACAATAATTACGTAAAGAACCGTGCAATTTTAATTTTATATATTCGATTAAAAATAATATCAAGTTTATTAAAATTATTCCTAATAAAATATTTACTCCAGACTCAATGAATCTGTCTTAAAAATTATGTAAAACATTTCTTATATATATGTATATATGACATATGAGATTTGCGCGACTAAACATGACGACATTGACAGACTAAAAGCTTTTAAATTCCTTCGATTTCATAACATTATGGATTTTTGTCGTTACTACTTGTTATTGATTTTACATATTTCTCAACAAGCTGGAAAGCAATGAGATTCGATCGTTTGATTTTTATTTTTTTTTAATTTTTCTGTCCAGAGGCAAGAAAAAACGTACCTCGTGTTACGCGCGAGTGTCACGATGCTATCTAATTTCATCACGGGGACGCCAACGTGAGAAATTCCATTCCGATGACTTTTCGCCAGTCATTTAGTTCCACTGTCGATAGCGCGGATTCATTTTTAGATTCGTTGCCGACTACCACGTTCATATGACAAACTTGCCAGTGACAAGAAATAGAACGCGCAAATGACGAAGTCACGTCAATGCGCTGAACGTAATGCATGTTCAGCCATTATATATAAATATAATTAAAAAAAGATTCGAATAAAAAAAGAATATGAGTAACTTTGTATCTTTATGATCAGTGTGCTATCGTTCATGATTATGATAAAATTTTATTTTAGTATGATAAAATTATTATAAAGGATTTTAACCTGAAGATGTAGAACAGTAGGATGCTAAGTGCAAATATAATAGAATAATAAAAAAATTCGACTTATATTACTTATGTAGGTAGATATATATATTTTTTATTATGATTATAACAATCTTTGATAATGGTAAATTAATTATAATGAGTTTCTATAGAAAATCTCACTTGTGCGAATTCTCATATAATGCATTGTCGTCTTCGTTAATTTTCTGACCTCATCGTATAAAAACAAACATTATTGTGTAACAGCAATGTGCCAGATATAAGAACTAAGATGAAATTTGGTGCGGCACGCGTGCCTCTGATTACGAAAGAAGTATAGCATGTAATAAATGCTTTTTCTCGTCCTCTACACTGACTGTACATGTCTATCAGTCCTCATTTGGGAATCTCCGGCCTTGGATAATTCGCCAATGATACTTTTTGCTGCATAATATTGTTGCAATAAATTGCATTTTTTTTATCGTAGAAATCTTGGGTATCGAAATATAAATAGATGATTTAAATGACACGAAAATATTCTCAGTAGAGTAATAGCTTTTCATCAGCAGCACCACGCGGAAAACACGTGTCTGATCTGGTCGTTATCACTTATCGGGCATAACTTCATATACTTCGGTGATGTATCATACATAGCGTCGCGGCGTCCATAGCGTAGGCGTTTGTATAGCTCGACTGGGATGTAAGAGGATTTCAAGTAAGATGTGGTAGTGGCGACGATAGTGGTGGTCGTGATGGTGGGCGAAACTCCAATCTCGAGGTAGCTTCACGATACCTCGCGCGTTTAGTTGGCGCGCGGCACCCCGAAGATTGGGACGGCGGATAGAGACACTCCGTGCAAGTAAAAAGAGAGTAGGATACGAGAAACAAGAAGCGAGACAGCGACGAGCGACCACACGACGAGTGACGACGACGACGCAAGACGAAGACGAAGACGATCGAATCTGAAAATAAGGAAAAAAGAGTTCCTCTTAATTTTCTCCGTTTTGTTCTCGCGCGAGCTTGTAGAATTTTCGAGCCGAGTCTCCCCAAGCCGAGTGTGTGCGTCTCATTGTCTGCCTCGGGAGGGTTGGAGTGATCCAGGAATAAGCGACTGTTCGCCGTCGTCAGGTGTCCGAAGAAACGCTCGGCCAGGTGCTGGGACTCGCACCTTTAGAAGGAAAAGCGCTCATCCTCTTCTGAAGACACTTCAAGTAAGTCTCTCAATGATGCATTGGATGCGGATGCGCACGTTGTGTGGCTGCGAGGGAGCGTGCGTGACGATTGCCGAATTCACGCGTGTCAGTGCGATTTCTCATCACACCTTGCCCAAACTCCTTTCAAATTCCTTCTTTTCCCCTTTCATCCCTCCATCGCCTGTTAATGTTGTTAACGTCAAAGATCGCGTGTGGATCAGTGCCGAAGTGTGAGCAACAAGTGACGGATCGGTTTCGCGCACGCTCACCTACAGTGAGTGATTCGCCAGAGGGTAGGTGAAGGGACAAGTGGATTGAGGAGGTATGTCACGCTCTCATAAGAAAATGATCCAGTTATCCGTCCTCGTAGATCAGTCGTTCCTTCTTATTTCGATTATACAATTAAATGTATCTGCAGAAGCAGATATGATACAGAAGACGAACGAATATTAAAAATTGAAAATGATCGAGAATTAATAAAAAAGAATGATGGAAAGCAAGTGTTAACGAATCACAATACACGCTGCAAGCTGTGACATCTTTTATTCTCGCTTAGATTTTGCCATTTTATAAAAATGGAAAAATTTGCTTAATTTCTATTTAATTTATAAATTCTTGTTTTAAACACTTTATTTATCTATTTGTTATTTTTTATCTTTATTTTTTTTTATTTATATTATAAATTTTCAAGCAAGATTAAAAATGTAAATTGCGAAAACAAGACATTTTATCACGGTGACATTTGTAATTTTATTTTAGAATGGATTGATAATATGGGTATGGATTTATCATTATTAAGTCTCATTATTATGGATATTAAATTTAAGCCTCATCATATTGATATTAACTATTAATAATCCACATTAACATGGTGTAGTTTTAACATCATGGCTTTTCATCAATGATGTTATCACACCATGTTTATATCAACACCAACACGAGAGAATTATATAAGCTCATCACATCATATTATTAAATTCATACTTATTTCTTTTAGAATGATTATTCTGAATCTTCAGCAGTTTATACGATAAACAAGGGGTTAATTTCTGTCAAACATTTACATTTCTTTCGAATTTTTTTTAATTACTAGTATTGCAATAATTTCCTCATTGTGTTTTCAATTACTCTTCATCATTTTGTCTCATTATTTAATTATTAAGAGAAATTTGGCTAAAGATTATAAAAAAATCTGAGTCCTATTTTCAATAAGTTCATGATGTAGACGTGTCTCTCGCGCTCGACAATCCTACTTTACATGACTAATCACCACGAGTTTCGTCGCGGCGGCGGCAACTATTCGTAGACTACTATCTAGGTATCTAGGCTCGGAGTCCATTTATTTTTAGGAGGGCGTAACGTGAGGAGCAGTTCGTCGTTCCTACGACCAGCTTTTCGCTCGTGCCGTTGTTTCATACATCGTTTCGTCCATCTTCACATTATTGTACCGTCCGACACTTTGTCTAATCTTCATTTGCGATCTTGTCTTCTCGTCGACTTCCTCTTCTTGGTCTTTCGCATCTCGTATTTATACGTTAATTTTAGTTATTCGTTAATTCAGAGCCTTAATAGAAATTTTATTTCTTTCTATATCATCTCATTCCAATTGTGATTCTAATCATGCGATTTAAAAGAATATTCTAAACTATTCTAATCTATCTATCAATCTATCTATCGATTCTAATTTATCACATATAAATATATCTTAATTTATTGATAAATCAGTCAGTTATCTTTCCTTTATCGCTTTTTCTATATTGTTTTTATTTTCTTAATAATTGTTTAATAAAAAAATACCAGTTAAATAGAATAACATCTATTAATATAATGCAACATTCTTTGCAACAGATGTGCCAGAAATTTTCAGAAAAAAAATTTTGTCAAGATTCAATTATACAGAAATTTTGAAGAGATGACGTATTTACTTTACAAAGTTTTTTCCGCTGCCGTAATAATTGCAGATGCTATAATTCTTTCTTCTGACTTTAGCGATGAGAATCTCAGAATGCTAACCGATTTAAAAATATCCCACATACCACAAGTTCTGCGAGTTTTGTTAAATTTGGAGAAGCCAGTTGGTAAAGAACGTAAAGAAAAGTTAAATCAGTACATGCGTTCCCATCTTGGAAAAAATTTAAAAAATACGATTAAATCTGACAAATACAATGTTAAAAGCAAATAAATTTCTTTTTAGTATTAAATATACCTATATAATTATTAATTTAGGTTACAATTATTAATAAAATAAAATAAAATAATTAAAGTATTTTGGTTTAATTCTTACAACTGTTTTTTTAATATAAAGTGCTTAAGAGAATAATTTTAATTCTACGAAGATGAGAGAGGAAGATATTTTTTAGTTCAATTATATTTTTACTATTTTTAGATGTATCACTTTATGACTTTATTTGAATTGTTAAAATTTTTTCTAAGAATTTTATCTTGTAAATGATAAATTTTATCTTGAAAATTATTCCCTGATCAAATTTATTAAACGCAGATATATTTATTTGATTGATTGACTTGATATCTGTGTTAAAACGCTACTGAGACAAGATATTGAATTTCCTGTGATACGTACATTATTTATAATTAAAGTTGATATATATGAACATATTAAGAATGTTAAACATGACTGTATATGTGAATACATCAAATTCGATAAAGAAAGCCAAGATCGATCAAATTTTGGATATTATAAATAATATATTCTTTTAATATATACGTTTTAATCGATTATTCACTCCGTGTATTTATGCATATTGACGTATTTTTGGTCATTGTCGACATTGTTACATTGTTAGCCAAGTGACTCGGTTACCTGTCATAGAAGTCAGGCTTAGTGTAAAGTGATATTATTCTTGGCCATATTTGTTATTTTCTGATTCGAACAAATTTGTTTCTTCTTTTTGACAATTAATTAATGTATCAATGTGTTTTTTAATAAAAGAAAGAGGAAAAGAGTCATTAATCATAATAATTATTAAATTTTAATAAACAAATACTAATGCTAGATAAACCATTAAAAAATATTTTTAATTAAATTAAATTAAATTTTATTTTAATTTAATTTTAATTAAATTTAATTAAACAGTTTTTAATTTTATAATTTTTATTTATGAAATCATTTAACTTTAGCGATGTTGTAACCGTCCGATATGTCAGTATTTCATTTACAAACAACCTCATTTCGTTTACTTGACTAATTAGTTTAAAGTTAATCTGATTAATTTACAACAGAAGGCTAACCTAGAATTATATTCTTGATCTTTTTTTTCAAATATTGCAAGACATATTAAATAAATGAATAATTATTTAATGTTTGAACATTTTCCGCATATTTTATTAAAACATCGTATTCTAATACATTTTATATGATTAACAAAAGTTACAAGATATTTTTGCATTTAAATCGTTATCTTATTACTTCAAAATTTATTTCAAGCTTCTACCTGTTTAAATTCGTTTCTATATTTGTATATAAAATTGTAATAAAATTGTTATTCTTATTTTATTTTTTACAAAATCGCGCAAATAATCTAACAATTAATATGTGATATTACATTAACTAAAAAGTTATCAAGTGAACCTTTCATCACAGCGACATCATTTAATATAATTTCTGATTTTGTGACCGGACGTTTAGCCTCATTCTGCCAAAAAGTCGAGTGCAAATGCTTGTTTACAGAATTTCTCGCGTTTTATCGCAGATAGATCGGAACGTCGATCGGTGATTTTAGTGCTGCTCTCGACTTGTTTGAGTCAGTCGGCGAAAATAGACGTACGGTGCGTCGCAAGTAACGCGGTCAGTAATATGGTAAAGTGCGCCTGCGAAAATGCATCGACTAATAATTATAACCCTCGCGAATAGAATTTAGTTCCGGATATGACTTCACCTTGAACGTAGACTATTCTACTATTCAGAAGTGAATAGTCATTGCTATGTGACATAAGCTTTTTTATAGATCGTTAAACATCTCATAGAAACTAATTATAAAATTTAAATTTTTGATTATATTAAAAAATGATAATTAAATATTATCCATATATATTATCCATGTTTTCTTCTTATTCAAGAATTAAAGTTATGATATATTGAAGCAATGATTCAATGATATTTAAAATGTCTTTAATGTTTTAATCCAATTTTTATTATAATGCTATTATTGTTGCATTCTTTAATTATAATTTTTTTTTCTTAATTCGCGTGTTGAATTAAATTCCTTAATTCGCGTTATGAATTAGATTCCTTTTTCCTAGGGAAAGCATGTGATTAAAGATGTGAATCATTCTGCTACAATGCAGTACATTATATAGAATGGTAAATATTTTTAGATTACTTACTTCACATGATTCTTAAGAGTGAGTGGGTGCATAATAGCAAGTGTATTAGTCACGCTTAAATACATAGTTAATTCGATAAAAATAGATACGATATATTGAAGATTATTATTCGTAGTACAAGTATCTTACATAAAAATTTAAATTCAATTTTATGTCAGAATGCTGATATCGAATTTTATCATTTGTATATATGTTAGAGCGATCGTATAAACTGTCTCGTAAATTCATAACGATAAAGAAAGAAGATTGCTTGGTACAATGCATGTGGCTCAGAAATTTTGCCAAAAGTAATTGCGTCTTTTTAACGATGTTGATGATACTTCAGTGACGAACGCTCATTGAACGTTTATTCCCATTGTGAGATTTTAACAGTTTACATTGCAGTGTCCCATTCTTAATTTTTGTTTCCTTTTGTTTTCTCTTACCTTTATATCTCCTTATATCTACTTATATCTTCTTAACTTTATTAATTATAATATGCAATCATAGTATCGATTCTATTTTATAGAATTGTTTCGTTATATAAAGCACTTATATATCTAATGATAATGTGCTACATTTTTATTGGGTCAAAGTATCAACAAATATGTATTGTATCACAAATAGCCGACAGAATTATGCCAAAGTGAAGCAACACTTTCTATATAGCCAGCAAAAATATTAGGTCAGTTGGATGCCGACATTCTCTCACGTACAATGTGCTGACATTTTCGAGGATTTGAATAACACATTTCTCGATCGATATCTTAACATTCTTAATGATTCTAAAAATTTTTTATCGTTTTGTTTTACTTAAAAAATAGTAATATATTTTTTAAAACAATAACATAATTTTAAAAAATTTTTCTTATTATTTAAATACAATAATTTTTTTACTAAAAGACACAATTAATATTTTCTATGAAATGCGTAAGTTCTAGTTTTATGTTTCTAGTTTTTTAATACAATAAAGCAAATTATACTATTTAAACAAGCAAGTTATACATACTATTTAAACTTCCTACGTTATTTAGATGAAAAAGCATTCAACAACAAGTAAATTTTGTAGGAGCAAAAGCATATTACAAACTCAGAGAAATAAATGTTTATCTTATTATTAATAGGCAAAACAATTTTTCTCTTGAATTCTTAAATTAGTAAAAAGATTAATACAAAATTTTT
>Ga0157364_1005766_pt1 | contig 12657 bp, 4 predicted proteins | sample AttsexASBM2_FD_111476 | JGI IMG/M metagenome (GOLD analysis project Ga0157364, IMG submission 111476) | Fungus gardens microbial communities from leaf cutter ant in Ribeirão Preto, State of São Paulo, Brazil - Atta sexdens ASBM2 | ecosystem: Host-associated > Fungi > Mycelium > Unclassified ... | reverse complement strand
GTAATTCTCTTAAAGTAGTCTAAGAACGAGTGAAAGAGATTACGCGATTTCGCGGTATCTTCATTTTGCAAAAAAAAATATTTTATTCCATGCGCATGTCTTCCACCTTCTATCTTTTCGTCTTCCATCGGAACGTGCGGCGCATCGTTAAATTCCTCAACGAAATAATTGAGTCAACTGATGCCATTATCTGACTACAATGCTAAATAGTATAATTGACTTAAATATGCCGTTTCGCTATGGACCGTCAGAGGTGAGAAGAAGAACGACAGGGGAAAGGAAGCATGGTGGGAATCCGCGAGAAGACGAGGGGACGTTACTTTTTCACTTTACTTTCATAACTGAAACCGTTGAATATTAATGCCCGCGGGCCGAGGTACTCAGAAGCTTCTTAGCAAAAGGAGCGACCATCTCCGTGAAATGGAAATGAGGAAATTATAAGAGTAACTGGGTAAATTGCGAATAAAGGCTATTATTGACACGCGCTCGGGGGCTTGTAAAGGGAACGCGGCGGTGATAAAGACACGATTCATCATGTTCCCTGATGGCACACGCCACCGTGTGTACGGATATCCATAAGGCCATTATAATCTTCTCGCTCCATGAATTTAAGTTCAAACAGAATTCGCGGCATCTACCTCGCACAATAGATTCATTCTAATAAGAATGAAATTATCCGGGTCGCACAAATCTATCTCAAACAATTACAATATAGTTAAGTAATCTCGTTTCTTTTTTAATTCTTTATTATTAACAAATAAATTTTTACTTAAAATATAATATATAATCTATATTAATATATATTTATTCTATCAAAATTATTCTATCAAAATTAGCTATTTTAACTGTAAGTCGTTTTCAACAAGTACCGAATTTCACTTGGATTTCAAGATGGTTCCTTGATCCGATCCTGCCACTACGAAACACGAGTAATGTTTAACGGCCACGTTTTACGATTGTGACATGTAAAACGGAGGGAAATAAATCCACTGGAATAACAATTGTAACGTACGTGTAGTCACGTGACGTAATAAATCGCGCCATGAAAGCCAAGGAGTTTTCATCAAATGGAAATGCTCTGATTTTACCGTGCACATTGAATATGAATCTTATAAATATCATTTAGTAAATATACATTCTACTTGAAATAAACAGCAACCTATGTAATGTTAAAATTATTATAATTTATATAATTCGAATAATTTGAATAATTTGAATAATTTAAATTTAAGTTGCAAAAAAAATGTATTGAGAATCTTGATTAAGAGTTTAAATCTTATTAACATTTTATTAACATTTCGTGAAAGAGAGAAGGGAAAAAAATCATTATTCTTGTAACTTATGTGTTATTATTTCTACGAATTGCAAGCAGAAAATAGATATATTAATCCCTTGATACAATAATCCCGATAATCAGAGATTGTCTAAATTGAATCGTCTAGCGGTGGTATGCTAAGTAGGATTATGTACTGTAAGATAAGATGCAAAGTTTAACTAAAATCAGATATTACCGTAAGAAGCTTAAAGAAGTTTTAGAATTTGGGTAAAAAGTAGTAGTTTCATTTTATTGCGATTACCAATGCATCTTCAATATTTAATTAACAATAAAAAATAATTCAAGAATATGTAGCTGTGAGAAAAATTTTTTTAAAATACATGGAAAAGTTTGACTGTAATAAATAAAAAAATTTTATATATATATACAAGCATATATTCAATTTTCTTAAAATCTGAAATGTGTAAAACTAATCTAAAATGTGTTATTTTATTACGTTAATAACTACAAATTAAAAATTTTCATTGAATATATTTTTACAAATCTAAAGTTCTTTCAATTAGTAATATTACTATAAAAAAATTACAATATTAAATTGTAATTTCTTTTTCATTGTATATGATCGACTAGTAATTGAAATTTCTATCTCTCTTCTAACTCAAATACATTTTCTCTAAAGTTGTTGCGCAGGCTGTTGAACAACATTATAATGTTACAAACGCAATTGTATGTAAGTTGCGAACTGTGTCATCAATATAACTTGCAATAGGTACATCATCATAAATTCAGTTCTAGTTGCTAACGGCACGTTTCTAAAATATCCTATGTCAATTAATAAATGAGATTGAACGAAATTATATGTTCAACAATAACGTTTTGTGTCTAAAATGTATTTCCTTATATACTCTCGGTATTTCTTAGAGTTCCGCTTTATATATCTAATTTATTTATTGCGCTTAATTTCCCTTGATAAACTGCAAGGCGTTAGTGAGAGATCTTCATTAAACCATCGTTTAATATTGCGATTAAAATCTTTCTTTAGGTTTTCAATAAAAATATTAGATTTCTTAGCGTAAAAAAAAAGTTTAAAAAAAGCCATATCATAGCAATCAGACTAAGCGATAAAATAAGTTACGCAAATTTTTAATAGATTCTGATCGGACAAGTAATTTAATCATCACAATTCACAGTTAGTCACGGTAAGAATCTGCTTAATCGAAATGGGTCGATGAATTCAATAGCGCCAGTCTTCGCGTGGTGGACGAATGTCAGCCGGTCTTACAGTCTTCGCTGTCTCATTTAACTGGCTTTGAGCGAGATATCGCTGGAGGAAGACGGAATTTTTTTTTTCATGTCGAGTTTTCTTTTGAAGTCATCACGTCTGATATGCTCGCCAGAGTTAGATAGATAGAGGTAACAGAGGAGTTGAACCGCAGAATGGCGCGACGTCGAGAAGGAAGGGGTAGCCGCAAAATCGTCGCAGCGCCGTCGTTTGCGCGGCAACTTTCCAGCTTCAGATAGATGAGCGGGGAAGTTTGAAAAAGCGCTCGTCGTCGTTCTCGCCCACCTAAGACCCTAGCGCTTTTATTACTCGTGCAAAGTCCGCCTCGAGCTCCGCCATCGGTACCGCGGTGCCGCTGCCGCATCGTGTGGTTCCGGCTTAATGTGCGGCTTGGATTTATCTGCTAGTAATCAATCGTGCGGCAGGAGAAACGAGCGGATTACAAGAGTGCAATATTTATCACATCCGAATGGTTTATTTGCATGATTTATGTCCCGCCGAATTCTGAAAGTGCTGGATTATTTATGCGGAATTCGCGATTGCGTGTCTCGCGACCTGTAATGATCTTGAATTCCACGACGGTGGAATTTCTTAGTTATAGCAACATTTCCTTCATCAATGATTTGCAATCTGAGTGCATTTTCATTGATCGGAACTATATCTGAGCATGCAGGCAAAGCTTTCCTCGGTATGTATATTTTATTACCGTTTAAATTGGAGAACACGCATTTATAAAATTAAATTTATAAAATAAAATCATATGTATATATTCATACACATAGGTCGTGTCCTGATTTACACTGCCAGTATTGAAAATCTATAGATATATACGTAACACAAATTCTAAATTATCTTTACTGACAATGTATATATCGGAATATGATCATAACTATGATAACTGTGTGTCATTTATAACTTTAAGTTATTTCAAATATTTTCATAAAACTAATTAAATAAATATTTAAATATTTAAGTAAATATTTAAAAAATATTTCTATAAATATAATTCACCTTTGAATTCCATTCCTAAAAATGTTCTCTATTAATGTGCTTAATTCATTCAAGTAATGTTTCAATTTTATTTTTTATCTCGTAATTAATGATATTATTATATTTATATTATTATACAATTTTTATATTATTATAGAGCAAGATAAAAATAATTTTTTTTAACTTATTTAAATTAATCTCCTAAACTTTAATTTTAACTTAAATTTAAATTTTTATTAAATATATTTTACAAAAGTCGCCTCATTAAACGAAAATGCATTTTCATTTATAAATAAATCGTCAATTGTGTAATTTTCGTTTTTTACTTTATTGCAAATAACATAATCGCAAAAAAATGTTCTACATAGTGAAAAAAAAAATGTATAAGAAAAGAAATATTATTTTTTTCAAAAGTATTAGCATAATAATTGCATAGAATAAAGTTCTAATGAGAATAAAATAGACTTGTCTAATTATTATATTTAAGATATTTGCAAATATCTTAAGCTATACATTAAAACACAAAATGTAACATTTTTTGCACTGAATGCAAATACTTATTCAAAATTTAATGCCGTTTCAGTTTCCATTCATCATAATTTGGATTCTCAATGATTTTAATTTATTTTGCTGACATTAAATTTTCAAAGTACGCAAATGCAACTCTCTTAATCAAGATCTTAAAATTTAAGCGAAAATACTGTAATTCTTTAAGGTTTTGCACGAGATCACTGGCTAACCCCCAAATGATGCTGTGATTCGCGCGAAACGCAAGTCCAATAATGAGGATATATTATACCTTTCTTTTCTCCATCGTTCCCAACCTTACGAAAGTGTCGAGAGTATAATTTACGACCGTGCGTATTTTTCTCCCGGGCACAATTGCGTCTCGATAAGTCGCTCTTAAATTCTCACTAACAAAAATGTAACACGCACAATATAACATATTTTTATAATTTACACAATAATAATAAAAAAATCAAAATATATAAAATTAAAAAATATAACCCATAAAAAATATAACTCATACTAATATCTCTTATTACATTCGTCGATAATTCTTATATAATTTTTTAATAAATATTATAAAATATTATTATTAATAAATGTGATAAGTACATATAGACGTAAAGTTTACGTCGACACGTTCAAAAGGAGGTCGCACAATATTGCTGCACGAGCAAGACAATTCTGTTCGAACGACTTTAGAATTTGATAACAGGCATACACGGAGCTGCTGGAACTCTTGAATGCGCAGTTATTCTGCTGTCGAACTCTTATATCGAAACGACGAGTTGGTTGTTTTTTCTTCGTAAACTTTTCAATTCTCAGTAAAAGAAAGTAGCGACCGCGGGATTATACACTGGCAAAAGTTTGGATTACCCTCAAATTGTTACGTTTATGATTATGGCACAAGTGTATCGTAGAGACATTTGATCGCGATATGCATATTTTAATACGAACGACTTGCAACGATTTAATATATCAAAAGAAAAAAAAGATTGGAAAGTTTTTAAAATTCTTAAATTTAAATTTAAATGAAATCTGGAATTTACATTGAAATTGAATAATTTTAAAAAAATTATAGTATTGCAGAAGCGATGATTATATATTGAATGATTGTTAATATGAGAGATTATGCGAATACAGTTAAAAGAGATTTAGAAAATTTTACATAAAATAATTTTATACATAAAATTTTCAGAAATTAAAAAAATTTACATTATTTTATATCGTACGTGTTGCTTAGTAATTTCTCTTTCTTTGGTAAAAGAACATGGGTTTAATAATAATTAGAGAGGATGATATAATTATATTAGGCAAAACCATTCTCGCTTAAAAAAAACTTTTAGAATTAAAAATGTAGATGCATACACCGTAGTTCTTAAAAATAATTTAAAGTCATTTTTTGCATAGTAATACGTCATAGAGATAGTTCTGCAAAATTGAATCAATTCAATGTGAAATAAAATGGAACATTATGTCACTTCGAGCTTTATTATGATGTCGCTTTTGCACAGCATGATGAAATTTCCAAGAGCTCCTGGCTTTATTTTAATAATTACCACATTCGATATCACCAACCTAAATCACAAACGTGGCTTTTACGTTATGCTGCAATATAACCCGGTGGTTGCAACCCGAATCCAACTGAAGCAGCGGCGGTGCGTGTTGCAATGTAACGCCGTACAGAAATTAATAATGTAACCGCCGTTGCACCATGTTTCAAGCGCAACGCGGAAAATTAGCCTGGTCTGCTGGTAGTTTTAAAAGATTTTTCACTCTTAGATGTAAGTACGTCTGAACGGAACACCACAATTTATCCATCTCCCGCTCACGCACGAAATACTAACTTTGCAAAGCTTTATTCTAAGCGCACGCAATATTTCGTATTTAATGTAGCCATGTAGCAACGGTTATTACAAATGATACATTTATTTCACAATTATGAGAGAAATAAAGCATATAGTGTGATCTAAGTAATTTAATTTTCGGCGTGTGTTATTTTTACATCGTAATAAACGATAAATACACTTCTTTTACAAACGTTAGAGACACACTTTCCTTTTTACAACATGTATATGTAGATATCTCATTGAATAGAGATTTTCAGACTTGTATATTCATCTCGGAGAGACATTCTCTTTTAAATCCGACTTTTCTGTTTCAATCCCTTTATATTCGATCTTGTTACGCGAGCGAGAAAACCATTCTCAAGGAAATCGGTTTAAATGCAACTTCGTGATCGCAACTACGCGTTCGAAAATGATCATCTATCAGTGGACCCTCATTAACCGTCTCCCCGACGATAAAGCGCTGCACGAGATAGCTTATCTCTGATGTCGTTTGTCCTCGCTCTCCACGCTGGCTGACCCATCGAGGTCGTCTATTGGGGGCTCTTTTCTACCGAGTTTTCCTCGACCACTTCTTCGTTCCTTTCCTTTTCCGTCTTCCTTCATACACCCGACCGGTCACGCTTCTTTCGGTCACGTATCTTTTCTTCCTCTCACGGGTCAGATCTTTTCTCGTGGAAGCAGCGACTTCAAGAGGAGACGAACAGTGAACCATTCGCCGATAGGGAAGACAGTGGTAACAAGGATACGAAAGGGTCAAAACATTCGTCGTGAGGTTTTCTTGGAGTTGTTATAACCATAACGACACCTTTCACTACACATCGGATTCGAAGACTACGTTCTCTCTCCTCGACTAACTCACTCTCTTTCCTAGCTCTTCCCTCTATAAACTTTTTTTATTTTTTTGTCGTGGCTGAAATCAGCTTTCACGCCCCACGCGAGTAATCTCACGGATCGATCAATAACGATCGATGTACGCATGTTGTTGCAAACGGTTATCAGTAAGATACGCCGGAAATGAGAATCGTTCTACAATCCGCTTCGCGAAACGAATCAAACCAATAATTTTCAGACGCGATCGGCGTATTGTCAGCTCGCGCGCAGATTGTGCACGTAATGCATGTACAGAGTGAAGGGATGAAAGATACATCGCGAGTTATACAATCTGATTTGAGAAAGGGAAATAACCGAGTGAGCGAATATATATAACCGCACCATGCGCCGGAATACGGTGCGTTCGTTAAGCCACGTACGTGACTTCGTTGCGTCGGCGTTTTTCGCGGAGAAAAAAGATGGTGCAGTGCGACAAGAGGCAGAGGACTCTCTCTCTCTCTTTCTCTCTCTTTCTCTCTATCTCACTCTTCTTTTCTTTCTCGCAAAATGCCCGAAGCGTGCAAAATATTATATATCTGTCGTCGCTGATTGGACGGCGTGACGCGGCCTGTAACGCGGGATACGTGCGCGGATCAAAGAATGCATGCTATACGAATGTGCTGCTGTTTAAATGCGATCGAGTCTCGTTATAAATATGTATGCATATGCGGAACCGCGAGAATACCCGCACGAGACAAGGAAATATCGACGTCCGATTATAATCCACTCTCGGTGGTGTGAGATTCGGTTAGTGCTACGAGAGTAGGTGCTCGTGACGAGACCGGGCCACTCACTTGTACATGAGTGCCACGATGAATAATACATATGATATGAACGGACGATGACATGTTCACTTTTAGGATAACTCTAATAATAAAGACTATCGCTGGCTGTGACCCTTAATGGCGGCGATGGCATTTTATCACCTTCGTCATCTAATTATAAATTTCTACATATTGCTTCAATAAATTGGTGGTATAGTTTGATTTAAATTTGAACTGTATTAGAACATGTAAAATAATTAAATACAATATATAATATTAGATAATATTGAATAAAATAAAATCAATTCTTTCTATTTTAATACACATACCACATAATTACGAAATAATCTGTATGAATTCAATGAGAAGAAAATGGCGGATTGTGAACACGGGATAAACGTGAACAATATTATTGCAGTATATTAAAGTAGAGAAAATTTCTCATTTTTCTCGCATCCAGTAATAGTCGGACATACGCTTTATAGTGTTAATATTATTACGTGGACTTGCACCTCCATTAACTACGCTTGTAGATACGAGGAATTTTAAGAGTAAAATGTATGAAATCTTTTACAGTAGTTACAGTCAGTTACTTGTCTTATTGAAAGATAAGCTAAAAGAGTGAAGCTACAAAACAGAATATCTTTGAACTAACAAAAAGAAAAGATTAAAGTGTGGCTTTTAAACACAGAGAGAGTGGTTAACTTTATAAATATAAAGAAACTATGACTAAGTCCTTGTAACTAATTCATAAAAATACAATTTAGTTGAATATTACACTTCTGACATTTAATATTACACTATAATCGTACGTGATCACAGAACATCATTTGAAGTACATGTTTTCGATGATTTTAAGAGGAAGATGGAAGAATTGCGAATAGGGAAAAGTTAAATAAAGCCGATAATTATTTATGAATTATAGAAATCTTTATTCAAAGGATATTGGCTTTAACGACAATAATTAACATTTAAATATTACTAATATAAATTTAAACAAAAAACTCCCGGCGTGACGATAAGAGTTTTATTTTTTTTGTTTAAAATTATAATTTCTATTAATAATATATGAATGTTAATTATTGTCGTTAAAACCTTATATATCCTTTGAATAAAGATTTCTATAATTCATAAATAATCATCGGTTTTATTTAACTTTTCTCTTAATGTCCACATAGTTTCCCCACTTTCTCTTATTTCTATTGTATGCAATAAGAATTTGATATGAAAAATTTTAAATCTTTTTCAATGCATTCAAGGATGCATCTGTTTTCTTTACATGTGCAATTTATACTTTAAATCTCTGTTATATGAGCAACGTTAAATGAGCTGAGATTTTATGGTTTCCATTAATAAATCAATTTCCTTCTGGATTATCATGATAAATACGGTTTTCGATCCCACCTAATATGTATCGATTCATATTATGAATAAGTTCATGTGTGCTCGGAGATGTAACATTCTTTTGATACATCTCCAGGGAAATATCTGTTATTATTCCAAGTGTTTCTTGATTGGTTCATATTAGGTAAAGTGATCATCTTCGCGATACCTATCACGTGCACGCGAGACAGGTAATATTAAAGTAGTTCATCGTGTTTGTCAACTTAATGTCGTTGGGACATAAAATAGACTGATCGATGGGTTTAGCAGCGTTATGCTGAGTAATATTACTTTACGTAATAACGTCTATAAACTGCATAACAGATCTAGTAGACATAATAATTATTAATCTTGTTAATTGTTGTGTTACTAGTTTCTCTTCGGTGATTGTGTTGAAAAAATCTGTCGAACAGATATATAACGAAATAAAAAAAAAATTTTTAATTTCGAGTACACGATGATGGATGGAATTTTGCTACAGTGCAAAACATGACAGCTTCGAGTTTTATTTATAGTCTATGTTATACATCAAATGTATCAGAAATACATGTGTTTGAATATTTTTTTATTATAAATAACAAATCGACACTATACCAACATTAGTACAACATTGCACTATAATTTTTATTACGCGCGTTGCGGACAACAAAAAAGTATTTATAAAACAAAAATTTTATTTTGTGTTCTATTTCAATACAATAATAAATTTGCCAGTTAATAGTATTTTAGATACATATCTTTTTTTATTTGTTCTCATATTTTATAAAAAAAAAGGAAAAATTTTCTCACTTTCGCATATCAAGTAAAAAATCAGCAATACATATAATATATCTGTGATATATCCGTAAACGCTTCAAAATTTATTTTTTTTTTTGCTCAAATTTTGCCAAGAGTTTACAGTTAAGTAGAAGCAACGAATGCGAATGCTAAATTAAAAGAAACGATATGACACGAAAACTCACTCAAAACGACAATGCAAAAGGAATCTCGCTCTCGCAATTGGAGAATCCATGCCTCGTTTACACAGCGTGTGTTGTATGTTTGCATAGCGATTCAGAGAGAAGCACATCGGGCACGATATACGCAGTGAGCTGTTGAGAGTACTGTTCACGCCGAGGAGGGTCGAATATGTGAAAAATACACTGTTTATCCGCAACAAAGAATCGTGCGAAATATAACGGCTGATTCCAGCATACTGCACGCGGTCGAGCGCGAGGATATCTGGATATTTTCTTTTTTAAAGAACTAAAGATACACACATACACACACACACACACACACACACACACACACACACACACATACACACACACACACAAAACGCTGTACTGCTTGAAAACTATAAAAGTGATATAACTGAAGGACATATTTTCCTAATGAAATTTATTTAACTTGATCCACAGCAAAGAGAACGTTCTGCACTGAACCAAGTATGATCGACTATTTTCTCACTAGTCGCATGAACGAACGGCTTAGACAAAATAATTTTATTACACTTTATTTTATTTTTGTATCCAAGCGATTTTTTGAAGCGTATGTCTGTGCCAGATGCACTAACAGGCGCAGCGTTTAACTAATCGAAAGTGCAGAAATTCGCGCAAGAGTTTTGCGGAGAAATGAAATTGCGCGCGCCATTCGTTTGCAGGCGTGAACATTACTCAATTTTCAGCGGACAGCGTTCAGTTTGCCATAGATTTGATTTAAATGGCAGCCAGGCAGGCAGGCAGGCAGGCAAGCGTAATTTTAGTAAAAGTCCACACGTCAACATCGAACGAAATGCGAATAAAATGATGAGAAAAAGAGAGAAGGAAAAAGAAAGAATAATGTAACGTTCATCAGATGAAATAATATGTCAAATATAATGTTTATTAATGCATCATTTAATAAGGAAGAATAAGAACCTTTATGTTCCTTTCTTCTAGCGTTTTGAATCTCATCATGTTATTTCTCTTGTGTTCCATTACTAAACAACCAAGTGAAATTGAATATTACTTAGATTTGCCAACGACTGTTACAAAATGAGAAAACTCAATTGTCGTATAACTCCGATTTACATTAAGAATCACTTTGTCTTCAGACTACATTTATCAGCTTCATCACGACAAAAATAATGGATTCATATTAGAGTGCATTTTCTTTCACGTAATCCTTCACTGGGCGTCACATTATTTGGATCAGTTATTAAACTTTTCATTTTATCTCTACTGCTGGCAATGAATGAAATGAATAACGCTAGTGAAAGTAGAAACACGGATGACAGAAACTTATTTCTTATTATATACTTCCTCCCTCTCCCCCCCCCCCACACACACATTACACGCATACGCACACGCACGCACGCTCGCACGCACATCAGATTACATTATCTCTCAAATTTGTTGATAAATTTAATCAAACGCGATATAATTTATTCTTAGGGCTAAAATGAAATAAAAAAGATTTTCAAGAAAAATAATTATCAGAAATATAGAGTAAATTTATAAAAAAAAAATAATCTTTATAAATATAGATAAATTTCGTTATTTAAATCTTATCAAATTTTTACGTAAATTACTTGATATTACGTAAATGTACTTTATTTGAAAAAATTTAATCATTTTATACAAATAAATTTAATATGTGAAGAAGAGAATTGTCTGAACTATCTTTCATTTGACAAACTAATTGTATAAAACATGCATGTTGATTGATTTCAAAGTATAATCTGTAATATAAATTTTTCACTTATCTGCAAAACAAAATTAGTTTAAGTTCGTATTTCTTTCTCGATCACAATCTTTTCATTCGTACGATGTCATAATTAAACATTTCAGTGTAATATTATAATTTAAACGTGATTTAAAATTGGCTAACGCAATTTTAAAATAAATTTAGCTCGAAAACAGCGGAATGTGCTTTAGAATGCGGTTTAATAATTCGATGCTATCTGATGGATTCGGACTATTTGTCGGCAATTTAAAAGTTAAGTAATGTTTTTGTGCAAAATCGTTTTTTTGCTCAATCAAATTGCAGATTTATAGGGTTTCAAGCTGGATATTTTATTTTGTAGATTATGTTATAAATTATATTTCGAACATATTGTGATTTCATACACACAACTGCTTTATGCAATCAATTTGCTAAATAAAAGTTAATTCAGACCATTCTCTTTTTCTCATACTGAATTCATTTACTGAACAAAGAACTAAATTTTTCTAAAAAAGCATATTCGCATATCAAGTAGAGAATTATTTTGCGCGTGTATTACATATTGTATTATGTCTATAAGTATACCTTGCATATATACTACGATAACTTGTCTATTTTTAAAAACCTCTTACTTACATGCACGCCATTTCTTATAGTAAATGTATTTATAAGAATCTATAATAAGATGCGTCATTTTATATGCTCTTTATTTTTTCTTTCGTATTGCGAACGATCATGGATTACCGATTGTACGTTATACACTAGGTTGACTCAACCTCGGAAATTCAAGGAGAAAACTTTTCGCGATTCTACCGAGAAATACGTTGAAGATTGCAATAACGTAATCAGACTTTTCTTCTTCTATACTCCGCATGCAACCAATCCATCTGATCAGATTTCTTTCCTCGTGTTTGTTGCCGATTCTTAGGGCACCTTAAGGGTGCGATTGCTCGTACGCGGCGCGTACCTGCTTCCGATGCAAATGAGAAATGTTTTAGTGGAGGGTGGTTCAAAGCGGTACGATAAAGTGAATTGCGTGACAGTGCT
>Ga0157364_1005765_pt1 | contig 12658 bp, 5 predicted proteins | sample AttsexASBM2_FD_111476 | JGI IMG/M metagenome (GOLD analysis project Ga0157364, IMG submission 111476) | Fungus gardens microbial communities from leaf cutter ant in Ribeirão Preto, State of São Paulo, Brazil - Atta sexdens ASBM2 | ecosystem: Host-associated > Fungi > Mycelium > Unclassified ... | reverse complement strand
TACGCTGAACGATTGGCTCTTAATCTGTGACTTTCACATCTCATCTTATAATATTTATATTCTCAACTTTCAGTTGTCGTCAATTTATATATGTCTAACGTTGCACGAATGCACGGTAAAAGTAATGATACAAGATATTAATCAATAAATTGAGAGATAAAATATTAGTTTATAGGACGCGATGGTATTCATACGAAAGTATTTTGCACCTCATACTTCTATCTATAGATTCACAGTATACATCTGTAAAGCTGTTGATCTATATCTTCGTGAATTTATGAGTTTATAAAGCTATGAATCTATAGATTTATGTGATTCGAATAGAATCGAGGAAAGCCGGATGAAATCAATTCAAGAAAAAAATTATTTCGATTCAAATGCGTCTATTGTTATAAAAAAATATTTTAGAATACAAAATAATATAGGCTTTAAACGAATATTGTTAATTTTCAGGAAATTTGAAGAACAAAATTTATCTTCTCTACAAAAGTTTTAAATATATTACGCAAGATTTACCGTTTCTATAATATATTTGATTCGATTTCGCATTTTCTATTGTATTTTTGAGAAATCTTCCTAAATGAAGTCACATATTTAAAAATTTGATGTAGGTTCTCGAAAGCATTGTTCACAATTTGTTCTACTATTGACTTTTGTTTAATATTTTCCAAGGTGTACTTTAATGTTTAAATTGCGTCGTAGATTTTTGCTGTAGATCAGTACGAAATTGCGCCGTTATTTTCTGTAAATCCACCCACGCTATGAAACATTCTCCAAGTGAATCTCGACAGGCTTGCTAGGGTAAGTTAAGTATTGCGAAAGTGCCGTCTCTGTTTCTGCCTCTTGGCTATCAGCTTTTCTATTTTTGCTTTTTTTTTTTTACGCTCGTTCCTTGCCCTGGTTCAGTTCAAGCGGTATACCCAGCTTTCAACCTGGTTTTGCCCTATGCATTATAAAAAAAAAAAAAAAAAAGAATTTTGCATGAGCGAGTTACCGCGCGTTTGACACTGTCAAACGTTGTTAATTTTTTCCGCCGGAGTTTACTGGTCGTCATCCTGCGAAACAGAAATCTCGCTATTCTCGCTAATAGGTATCCCGCTGCGAGTCTGTTTTCTCTTCAGAATAATAGACTCTTTTTATTCAGATGAATCCGGCATGTAATTTAATAGAGCTGTAAACGACGGATGTGTTTCTCCCTTTTTACATACGTAAGTCTCGCGATTACTTGTGCCCGCGAAGTAAGACATGTTTTCACGATGCTGGAAAAAGTTAGGATAACGGAACTGAATTTGATCGATTTTCGATTGAGGTCGGTTCGCCTGCCGCGCGATGGCAAATTAGGTCGTATGATATACGCGGTGAATTCGCTAGCTCGCTCCGGGAGAACAAACGGACAGTAGTATGCGAAAAACTTGAGCGTGAATAGAACAGCGTAACTCTTCCGGGATATCTTCCACGTGACAAAGTGGACGGTTCTTCGATCAAGCAATTGAAGTTATATTCCACAAAAATGCATCCGCAATTTTACATTCCGTTACTTTTAATACACTTCCACTGATGTTAACAGGCAAAATTCTAATCCTAAATGAGCTTTCCCTCCGAAAACTGGAATACATTATTGATTAAGCTTGTCAGTTTATGTCGTTCGTGTTTGCTGTTATAAGAGCTTTATTTAAATATCTTCTCCAAGCTAAGCTCATGCATCGCTAATGTTCTTAAGTACCGTGCTATTTGCCACGTAGGATGAGTTTCAAGAAAAAGCCACGGGTATATGAGATTCTGCGGACCCCCGAAGTGTGGGAAAAGGTAATTCTGTGTACCAACGATTTTTCATCCTGTCGTTTCTCAGCTTCCTCATTTTTCGCGGATGATATAAGAGTGATTCCACCCCTGGTACTCAATAAATTATGCAAATTGCAAGAACCTTCGTTGCTACCTTTGCATTTTCTACGTGTATACATACAACGAGTTTTCGCGGAAATATACTTTCTGGAGAAAAAGGACGTAATATCCTGCTCAACCTCGAGTTTACGTTGTGCAACTGCTCTGGCATTACTGCTCAATCGTGGCTATTTCGCGTACCGCATTCTTTCGCATATGTATTTGTACGACCGCGATATATTTCGCTTATTCGACACATCCGGTAAACTGATGGAAGAAATTTTCGTTTCAATAACTGCACGGTGAGAACGGTTTCTTGTGAATAAAAAGAGGAGGGCGAGAAGAGTTTAATACTTAGGCACGAAAATGTAGACCGCGATTTATATTCCGCATCGACGTTTTAACGAAACAATATCACGCTGGTTCAGTAATGAGACGGAAAGGAAAGATCGCGGAAACTAGTGAGATAGAAGAAAATATAACGACAGTATCGGCGGAACTTTCCTGTTATCTTCTTCTCCTGGAGGATCGACAAGGATATTCTTTAGTCTTGCTCTCCCTCAGGCATCTCGACGGAAGTTTCATCAAAAAACTTATCGTTCTGTATTCTTCCCTGTGCTTCACCTTTCTCGCGTCTTTCACCTAGAACCCCTCCGGTCGAAGTCTAACAAACTCGAACAACGGCAATCATTGGGAAATATTTACGGTATGAGGTGAAAAAGGACCTAGTAACATCAAGATCAATCGATTGCTTCGTAAATGTCCATTACTTTAATGAATTATCGCTATCATGTGCTTGAATACTATTTATCATTCAAAGATCTTTCATGATTATTCAATCTTGAATTCTCTCGTTTCGAAGAGAGGAGAAAAATTGCGAGAAAATATAAAAGGCTTTTTCGTCTATTTAAATCGACTTTTCGTCAATTACCTTGAATCAATACATGCAGCGATATTATAAAATATAATAGAAATCCTATGTGCCATCAGAGTTCGATATGACCTGAAGCGTAAAATGATTAAATGTGACAGCAGCTATCACAAACGAGTTTAAAATTTAGACAATCCAGAATTTGTGAGAAATTTTGATGGAAATTAATATGCCTTAATCATTATTAACATATAGGATTACAAGTATTCGCGTTTATGATTGTAAAATTCAATTTATATTGTAAAAAAATTAGAATGATAAGAAAAAACACGAAATAGCAATTTATAAGCATAAAATGAAAATTGTTTAACTAATAAATTGAATCTATTCACTAAAAATTATTATGTCACTGAAAACAATTGTAACATATCTGCTGATTAATTTTCTACGCAGAATATTTTAATGAAAATTCATCCTGGTTAAGCTTTTATTCTATTATACTATATGAAATTCATCTTTGTTAAGCCTTTATTCTGTTATATATGATTGCACCATTCAATTTTTTAAAATATTAATGTGACCGCGCTTAATATTTCCGCATATCGTCACAGAATATAACTTTAAAATTTACCCGGCAGAAATAAAATAAACTATATTGTATGCATACAAAATTCATTTTTATATATCGAAAATTTCAAATAAAATTCTTGAATTTTATATGTAAATTGTGAAAATTTGAAATCTCGATGACAAAAGTTTAAATATGAAAAAACTTTCTTTCAGAGTGGTGGAAAAAAAGTGGGTCAAAATCAAAAGCGGAATGACATATTTCATTATTTTGCTACCATTTATGCTTTTCCCTATTCGCGGTTTCGTTCGCGGATGAATATCATCCTCTTTCTTGTTCTGCGTAATGGATTTGTTTGAATGTCCACGCTTTGTATTACTAATCGTATATAGACAACTAATTTCCGCGGATTAGCGAGAAATACACGAGAATCGCGAGATATTAATTGCCTGGAGCGAATTGTTGATGATTGTCGATGAAAACAGCTTCGTAAGTGATTGCAAGTTAGCTGAAGCTATATAATGTATCATTTAATCCATGAATTTTTCTGTTCTATCAAATTTTCTATCAAATTTTTAATAATTAATTTTATACGTAAATTAAGCGATATCAGAAAAGAAAGTATCAAATAAAATTGATTTTTCGAAAAACATTCTAAATTACTTTAACCATCGCTTATTCATTATTCGATTACATCAATTGCATATCATATTTCTTTAACATTTTAAAGTGGCTAACTTTTGATTCGTTATATTAAACCTCTGTTAATACAATCATGCTTTACTGTTAGTATTAGCACTTGTAACATCGAGTTTGATAAAATAAAATTTTACATATAAACGAAATGTTATTTTCGGTATTTCATCCATCTCGATTATTCCGAATAAATTCAATATTATTTATAACACATGTACACGTGTGACAAAAATGGTTGAATTTATAGAAAATGTATGCTAAATATATGTTGAAAGGTTTGATGTATGCCAAATAATGGGGATTGATTAAATCGGATATTAATTAAAAAATATTGTACTAATTAAAAACAATTCCAGCATTTCTTTTTTCTAAGCTTCCTTATCTTTCCATATATTAGGTGTAGTAAAAAGAAATCCATTATTTTTGCATGAAATTGAATGGAAAAATAATGGATTTCTTTTTACTACACCTAATATTTATTTGTTTGCATTGTTTGCAAGAAGTACGGATCTCTATAATTCTTTTAACAGTCAAAACTTTTTCGCGCAATTTTTTGCCGCTAAATATGATTTTTTTTTCTTCTTATTCTAGATATCTTATTACCTTCCCTTATTTATCCCGAATATCGTATCCACCATATATTTCGTTTTACCCGATCATGTCTGCCATGTTTTCGCGTTGTTTAAAATCTCCCTGACATTTACACGATTTATGAAAGAAATATTAGCCGGTATCGGATTCTTGTATCACGTTTGCGAGTTCTTGCTAGCATAAATATTGCTACACGATACGAGAGGATGTAACGACGTTAAGAAAGAAATTCGAGCTTGCGATTAATCGATGAACTATGACCTGTAACTGAAGTAGTACAATATTCTGACGAAATGTGTCATTATATACAGTCGTTAAAATTTAACATATATAATGTAATAAAATAATATTAGCTTGAAATCATTTTCAAATGAATCTTAGACGAAGCTGTGAAATTTACACATAAATGTTTATTTAATCAGTCTCGCGGTTCAAAATATTTATTAATTCATGTACAAGTTATTAATGTAGAGACCCAGTTCGTTTTTACTCTTAATGAACCCCTGTACTGCTTATACTTTGAAAAGGAGGGAGAGTGCACTTAAGCGCTGATTGCACTGTGTGCACGTTCACCTAGTTATGCCACTGACCATAAACCCCCGTATTTATATAATTCAGTGTAAATTTTGTGGTTTAGGTATGTGAAAATCACAATATAATTTGATCATAATTTTAGTACGTTACATTTTCAGAAACGTACGATTCTAAAGACAATTAAGTATAGAAATAAAAATATCTAAATGTTTTCAAATTTATTTCTGCTTTACTGTATTAAAACAATTTTTTAAATATTTCTATTATAATGCATTTTTCTGCCATATCCGGTATATCGAATTTTTTATGATATGGATATAATCGAATTCTATTGATGCAGGAATTCAAAATTAAATTATTTTACGTAAAAGTCGACAGCAAGAGCCGACAAGATGAAATGATGTGGTAATAAAGACATTATGCATGGCGTTAATAGATAAGGAAAAAGTTCAGTCACCAGTTAATTGCGCCCGATTACATCAGGTTTTTGCACTTTGTCCTCTCCCGAGCGTAATCGCCGATCTCTTTCTCTCAAAGTGTATTAATTTACATACTTCTTTCGCACGATCATAAAGTTTTCCATGCAAATCTCAGATTATAATCTCGAGCTTTGTAAGCATCGCGCGCTTAGTGCTTCGTGTAAGAATGCAAGGCTCATACTTCGTGGCTTAAATATCGCGATTATTATACTCTATATTTGTACTTTGCAGCTGAGGCATGCTTATAACACAATCAATTTAACGCGATAGTACAACAAATAAGTTTTTGTTTGAAATAATTTAAAAATATTACAAAATTAATTTTGACGTTATCATTAAAGTCGATATATTTATTAAAAAATACAAGACAAGCTCATCTGCTAATATGAATACTTAATGCCGCATGTATCCTGAAATATCATCGTTTCGTTGAGTTGATAAAAATGTTATTCCGAGCTATATCACGCTTTTATTTAAATTTGATGACTTTAAAATCATATAGATGTCGGGAACACTTCGATACATATGGGCTAAATGGGCTGCGATTCTGGATGGGATGTCGGGACTAGAAAGCGCTGGTACTCTACGATCTCAATATACTACATTTTGTCAAAGTTTAGACCAAAAAAAATTTCTTGAATAAAGTTATATCGAACTCTAAATAAATTGAAACTTCCTTAATCCATCATTGGTGTCAAATTGGATCACGATATTAAAAATAAATCATCATCTGTAACTTTTTCTTACAATATACCCTGCAACAAATAATTTTTCTTGTATGTTGCTACAAGTTATTTACTCTAAACTATAAACTCTGAAGGGTGCTCGGTACAGATGCTTCTTATATTTTACGTTTTCTGTCGCGTAATAGAAATAAGGTACAACATATACGATCATCGTGTTTCCTGCTTCATGTAAGAAAACAACGTTCACTACCCTGAGGGCCAAATATTGCGGCATGGCGTACTTTGCCATGGGACTTTGATACACAGCTGCCGCCATGCTTAACATATTCAATTTAATACGGTAACACCATGGAGACTATACTTAATTTGCATCGGGAGATTCGATCCAAGAGTAGCGTACGCTCTGAAACCGATCAGGGTGATTGAATACAGATAGTATTAGAAGTGCATCTATCTCCAGGTTTTCCAGATGAATTTTACGTTGTTTATTTCTTAATGAAAATTTAAATTGATCAATTAATCGATCGTTTACGAAATGAGCAAAAATATCTTTTCAATATAAATCACAGAAATTATTCATGCTCAAGTTTTCATTCTCAATTATTCATTCTCAATTTTTTTTTTTTTTTTTTAATAAAATTAATATATCAAATTTTGGAAAGTAAAAATGCTCGAATTGTATTTTAATTTTATTAATCATGAAATTAGCAAAATTTATTAATCTAATAAATGTAATGAAAAATTTCTCAATTTTTTATTCCTAACAAATTTATGAAATTTATTTTATCTCTTATTTATTTTTTATTTTTGCACTAACCGATTTAATCATAAAATTATGTAATTTAAGAATGACGGCGTATCTCTTTATATAATATACAGCGATTAATATAAGCGACCCTAGAGATACAATTAGAAATTTATCTATTTAATACAGAGCTTATCATAGGGGAAGAAATTTAATTAAATAAATTGATATTTCTGTCGTAGCTCTTAACGAAATTATTTTACCAAGAAAGAAAATATCTAGGTGTGGTGTTACGATATTAGCTGACAGAAATTTTATCTAATTTTCCTAAAACTACCTTAATCTCAGGATAAATTTCGCGACTTCAATGTCCTTTCTTTCGCTTATGAATTTATATTCTGCATAAATATGATAATTCATGCGATTCTTTTTGATGGAATTGTTCTTTCATAAAGCTAACGATCGATCTCGCCGGTAGATGGAGATGGAAAAGTCAGAATGCGGAAATCATGAAGAGAGAAGACGGAACACACAGGACGTCGGATGGAGAGAGGAAAATGTATAGGTTGAGAGTCGGCCGATCACGAACGCGCGTGGGACGTTAGCCCGGAAAAGCGAGGCAGATCGGGCTTCTTCCGAGCGAGAATTGAGACGTAGTCGAGGGAAAGGTGTCTCGTTGTTTAAAAAGCGCGCAGTCGGTAGATCCCCTCGAGGGATCCTGAGGGATAGGTAGGATGAGCGCGAACGCGAGAGGAAGCGGCGGAGTTAGAGGGTCGCTCGGGTAGATTTCGGGGATAGATACCGGGCAAAGGCTGTAGGCCGTTTGCTATAGTGCGCACGTACCAGGAGGTGAGAGAGAGGAGGAAAGACAGGGCGCACAAAGGGTGGCAGGGTGGCAGGGTGGCATGAGCGAGAGAGTAGCAATGGGGGTTGGGGAAGGGCGAAATATGGAGAGAGAAAGAGCGAAGCGGAGGGATTCGTGGTATAGCTTCGACTTTGGCCGTGCCGCAGTGGTATCGAGCGGCAACCCCACCTTTCACTCGGGTCTCCTACTACCCCTTCTGCCACCCCATTTCCCCCCCTTGTTCGAGCCACAGCGCCGCCACCATTCCACCAACCTAGAGAACGTTATAGTGCTCTAAGCGCAAGTGCGCTTGCACGAACACCACGAATACTCTTTCTCACTTTTTTCTCTATTGTAAAAATCTATCCTTCATCTCGTTCTCCTTTTGCTCTATCCTACACCTTATCTTTATTCCCTTCATGCCTTTGGTAAACCATACCCACCACGTGATGGTAGACTAGAGGTACTCTATCTAATGAACCACGTGCGCTGCGAAATGCGCTCGAATATCGAGATCGGAAACGTAACTCGTTTAGTCCTTTTGAATGCATCGTTTGCTGTAATAGCGGAACAATAAGGAAGGGAACGGATGCGCGAATTTGATAGACGACTGCTTCACCGCAGTCGCTGATAACAGTAATGACATGACCTCCTTCGCGCGCGTGGAGTCTTTTTCTACTGCGGAAAATTCTACTCTCTTTCGTTGAGAAGAATGTCCTTTTGGGACGACATGCATTTCACATATCAACTATGCTCGTTTGAATAGCCTTCCCTCGGGAATATCTTCAAAAATCTTACGCTATTCACACATGAAATGGTTAGAAGTATAATTTTGCGTTGGCGATAAATTATTCATACAGAGAGATATCTTTTTTTTTGTAATATATATCAATTAAATTTACGTCCATGTGATACAGTAGGCAAAAAAAAAAATATCGAAAACTACGTAATTACGGATAAAAAGTAATACGTTGAAACGACGAACGAGTATATAAATAAAAGCGGCGCAAGAATAAAAATAAAATGGTCTTATCAACGAAATAATACATACCTCTTGTAGAGTATTGCGTTCCAGCTATTCCCGACAGTATAATTACTTACAGTCGATTTAATTCAGTACGGTGTTGCTTGAAATATTTTTATATCACAACGCTTTACGGACAAACGAGCATCAGACAGAAACTGCTTGCAAAAGGAGTTTTGTTTTTACCGCGATAATAATCCGATTGACGTAATACCGCGCGTGAGGGGACCGGTCTATGCTCTTTCCTTCTCTTTTTCTTTCTTCTTCTCCCTTTCTTCTATTTTAAAATCTATTTTCTCGTTAGAGCAAAAATGCAGGTATATGACCAAGAGCTAATTCCCACGATCACTTTATGAAAGACGTCAACTAAATTTATAAAATTTCAGCTTTTTTTCCTCTCATAAAACGTATTGTGTTAGCTACAAGAGCTCTCTTTGCATTATGAAATTTCACGATTTTTCTCCGCCGATTTTAGTCCTGATCTCTGCGCGTCTTGATTTTCCTTAAAAGATATTTCCGCCGTGAAGAACACAGTGCAACTACACGGACTACAATGTTACAGTAGCGTACAAATTAAAAAAAAAAAAGATGGTAAAAAAAGAAACGAGAGAAAAGGGAAGAAAAGTAAAAAGATTCTGGCCCCAGGGTAATCTGCTTTGCGGCTTTCTCTCTCTCTCTCTCTCTCTCTCTCTCTCCCTCTCTCCCTCCCTCCCTCCCTCGCTCCCCCTTCTACTTTCTCTCGGCCCAAAGTCGGCCAGCCATGTTAAAATTGCTAATATTAGTAAAACAAAAATTGCACGCGAATGACGAGACGAGTTTTTTTCGCTCGGTGTTCTCATTCGCCGCGTTTGCCACGTGTATTAATAATACGAGCTCGAATCACGGGAGGGATCGGGACGTTAATCAGGAATACAAAGCCAATGTTCGATTGTTGTTTTGCTTCTTAATCGAACGCGGACGGGGGTCACTTGCATTTGCACAATGTCCCGGAATATGGTTTTGTCGACGAGGCAACGACCGGGGAACAGCCGGCTATGTTCAAAATTAGCATTGAAAATTCTACGGCTCTCCGCTTGCTACGTCTACGTGCCATCGCGGTTGGGAAGGTGTGTTATTTCGTTATAGATACAGGTTATATAAATTTACATATTATTCGCTCTGCGAAGTGATTGCAACTTTTACGAAGTATTTGTAACGGATTACACGGACCGTGTTATGCAAAAATTATGTACCAAGTGCTAGTTTCGCGTAAATTAACTTTCAAATGCAAAGTTACATGTGGCCGGCACCCAGCAATGTGCATAATTCATTTTTTTTAATTTTATGGGTTATTTCATTGTTTTGCAACATACGCAGCTGCTATGCAACATAGCACTAACTTCAAAAAGTTTTTCGAGCAGCGGAATATCTCACAAAACACTTCTACATGTTAAAATTCTAGTTTTTGAAAAATATCTCTGGTATTTTTTATTTTAATTGTTTCATATAAGTTTTCGACTGAGAGTTGCAGCTTCATAAACTAGACTGTCGAAAATTGTGCTAGTAGTCTGTCACTTTGCAAGAATGAAACTACAGAAACTTCCGGCATTTCTATTTTCGTCGCCACAGAATTCGTTTCTTCGTAAAAAAGCGTAATAATAGTAAGAAGAAATTGCTATTATATTATATTAAAAATTAATTGAATGTAATTATATATATAAAATTGAATTATCAATTTGACAATTTTTGTTTTTTATCATTAGTTATCACGAATAATTATTCAAGAAATATTGTAAATATATTGATTCTCTGATCATTTTTAATACATGTCTTTTACAATATATTTTAATACATGTATTTACAATGTATTTTAATATTTCTCTAAAAAATTAAATGCTTATATTTATAGATTTGCTTTTATATTCATAACTGTCTTAAATTCGAATTCAGACGCGTACGTTCTTACGAAATGCTGACAAATCAAGATCATAAATCGGAAAATTAATCGGATGTAAATGAAGTAGATAAATCAATGACGAGCGAAGAAGCTAACGGAACGAGTTATGATTTCGCGACGAGCATCGGAATACATCTTCCGTTTCTCAGAAATGGCTAACATTTGTATTTGTAATTTCATAAATTAACGATCGGCTCGGAATAAAATTTAGCGTGGTACAACAATATTGGAAGTATGAATTTATAATAATCTACTCTCGTACTGCTCGTTATGCGATACCCGTGTGCAAAGCAAAAGCTGACTGTGATAATAAAGCCGACGTAATAAATGCTTAATGTACGCGTATAATTGCCATAGTGATGTAATGGCATGCCATTCTGTCTACAACAAAAAAACCGACAAAAATCAATGGAATCAGCAGAAATCTGCTGAAACGAGAGATCTGCTGGCCGAAGACTTCTTTACTGAAGAAGTTGACGCTTATTTAACCTCTTAAAATGTCCACATTATCTATCATCGCTTTGTTGTCGTTTCACGAGCAGAGGGTGAACACAACTAGGTTTTCAAAAAAATCTGATAGCTAAATTAAAAAGTTCTATGAAAATTCCAAGTTTTTAAAATCATTTTAAACTCATTGTCCTACACTTAAAGTGAATCTTATGAATTATAGAGCGATCTTATATTTTGTTTCGAAAATTCTTCGACCAAGTACCGCGCTATGGATTTTTCAATCTCGCGTGAAATGTTTTAAGAGCTTATATTGGAAATGGGATTATACTCAAACTAATCCATTTTTCACGATATTTGAGTATGAAATCGGTCAATATATAGTAATATTTAATGATTGAAACTTCTTTTCGACAGATTTGCTTAACAATTTTATAATGTATGTTTGTCGTCTGTTTCTGTCATGTATAAATAATGTTAAATTAATTTTCCATTAAATCATTTCGTTACATCATTTTCTACTTTGCTTTCCTGTAGCATTATTTATTGCCTTGTTAAATTTTAATTAATCTTATCAAATCTGGATGTTTGTATCTAAAATAGATATCAGTAATGTTATCTAAATACTTATTATTAAAATTGAAATATATGAAAAAATTAGAAAGTCAAAGATTTCATCATAAGATTTATTTTTTAAGTAATGAAGTTTTGTAATAAAATAAAATTTACAAATTATAGATATATTTCGAATTTTCTTTATTAATTTAATTATTATATTAGCATTTAAACTAAATTGTAACGTTTCATCATTCATGAATTTCGAATTTTTCTTTTAGCAAAAAAATGTAAAAATATATAAAAAAAAATTAATCGTTCAAATTTGTCGCATCTATTCCTAAAGAGATTGAAATTTTTAAGTATTATTATCGTATTTTTCCTATATATTGATTGATTGCCAACCGTGTGAATCGCGTGTGCAAATTCGGCTCGGTGATGAATTCTATATTGACAGCTTGACATTCGGCGGTTAACCGCGCATCGAAAAATGATTGATTGAGAGAAAATTACAAAAAAAGAAACTAGAAAAAGAATATTTTTAGAAAGGAGACATAAATTAAGTATAAGAGATAATACATTGTACATTAAAAGTTGTGAAATGTGCAAGGTCTTAAATCATCATCAACGCCATATATATTCTTTTAATTCCTTTTAATATATCTAAATATACATGAGTAGATTAATAAGTCAGTAATTTAAAAAAAAAAAAAATTATGTGGAAAAAATAAGTCGAATTTTGATGGAAAAAAAAAGAGAAAAAAATGTCGCTGACTTATCAAAATGCCCACGTACAAAACT
>Ga0157364_1005764_pt1 | contig 12658 bp, 6 predicted proteins | sample AttsexASBM2_FD_111476 | JGI IMG/M metagenome (GOLD analysis project Ga0157364, IMG submission 111476) | Fungus gardens microbial communities from leaf cutter ant in Ribeirão Preto, State of São Paulo, Brazil - Atta sexdens ASBM2 | ecosystem: Host-associated > Fungi > Mycelium > Unclassified ... | reverse complement strand
TCTCGAGGCATTCGCCAATCTTGCAATCAACGGATATGGCTTTTGCCAGCATTCCATGGTGAAAAATAATAACGTTTATTCCTTCAGCGCAATTTCTTCCCGAGATCGAGAGAAATTTGTAAACACACGTCGCACGTTCGTCACGCGAGACATCGACCAACCAGCCTTTGTCTCACGCAAACATTTACCTTACGTCCGGCCATGAAACTTGATGAATATTCTCTTCACGTTTTTTTCTGCAGTTTTCAAAGAATGTTACCGTTACTAATAAAAGTTAAAAGTCTCGCGACCTTGCCACCGCGCAATGCAGATAAACTCGTTTGCACGACGGACTGGAAGATCTGCTTATCTTTGTATCCGGCTGATTCGCTCGCTCCGCGGAGTCTGATTAATCGATTCAAATGAACGACCAATTTGTCTGATCTATTTAAAGATCGAAGTGAAGTGATACTTGGACGTGTGCAAGAGGCAATATATTTTGTCATGTAAAAATGAATGGTCGTTAGAAATTCGGAACACACATTTTTGGAACACGCAAAAATTTTACTTATAACATCTTGCACATGGCGTACGAAAATCTCCCATGTAATTCATGTTTAAATAAGCAAAAACGTGCGCACGTGTGCAAGAACCGAAAAACATCAAAGTAATATGATCATAAGCTCGATCATAAGCGCGTTTCATCGGAAGCATTCAATATTTCGTTACAACGCGCAAACGAGAAGCGACTTTTCACAATATTCCGAACGATTTCGCAGAAGACGAAGTGCATTGCTCCGATTTGCTCTTCGCGAAAAGACGAAATGTATCGATAACGCGCACACGCGAGAATATCGATGCTCCAACAATAACTCTAGGAATATCCCGGAATTGTGCCAACAGCCACGTTTACAGGCCATTTCCGACACGCTCCGATGCAACGATAATAAACGCGACGTTGCGCACAGCCGCCGAGGAACGTCCGATCATTTCAGCGACTGCGAAACGACGCTGACACCTTGGAAACGATCAAGTTTTATTGGCCCAGACGAAATGCCCGATCTCCTGTTTTTCGTGGGAATACGGAGTTTTATTTTGAACGTCGAAGAACGGCGCCTCGATTGAATATCAAGGATAACTGGAAGACGAAAGGACATGTGGCGAAAGCCAAGGAAAATCCTCGGAAGTTTCAAAATGTTATTTCGACTTTTGTATACGAATATGTGAACTCTAATATGTAAACAACAACTTAGAAAAAATACAGGGTTGCCTGCACAAAACTGGAAATCAGGGAAATGATAACAGTCATGAAAATTAGGGAATTTTGTGAAATTTTCTGGAAATTTAAAATTCTTGACTTTAAAGAAATTTAATATACCTATGCAGTGTTTTGGAATTCCAACTTAACAATTAAAAACGCAAACAGTGTCAGTAATTTACACTGCTATGTTAAGTGATCTTTTAATAATGTTTTTTTAAATTTCCCAATTAAGACAAAATATTTTGAAATATTACTGAAAGTTAAGAAAAATTATTTTATCTGGAATTTTAATTAGAATGAGGAATTTGTGACAATCTTGAAGACTACAAATTTTATCTTTTACTTCACAAGTAAGCTTTAATTTCAAGTTTACCAAGGTAATTTAACTTGATACGTGAAGCGTTGAGGTGCAGACGACTTACGTGCAAGAGAGATTCGACGTTGGAAAGTCAAAATATTTTTCACTTTTTTTACGACGAAAGGTATTTGACATCTCGTACTTTCCGATTTGCACAGGCGAACGGATTCTTTTTACAGAGCGCAGACTTTGCACGCGCAGGCAAGTTTATTTTATTACCTTCCAGCCGACTGATATCAGGCAATCGTTATTTTCCATTCGCTCGACGTCTCTTCGATCCGCTTACATCCTCTCGCTCTATTCGAGATTGATATTGACGATCCCAATTCGCGATTTCGACGACGCTATTTGCCCGCCGTGATGTACGTACACGAACACAATACGGCCATTGTTGGCAAAAGGAAACGTAATAGCATATGCAGATTTCGCCTCATCCCGAGTTTGTTCTATGTCTTCAACGAACGGATTTCGTTCATCACGTACGTTTGCATAGTTTCCGGAACACCCCGACGTGGATAAATTGCCTTGCGAAAATCTACAAACATTATACATTCATGACGGTATTTATGAGAAAATAACAATATTATTTTTTATTCAACGCCAAGTTTACTTTTGTTTTTCATCGGAAAAGTATAACATAAATATCCTAATAACGGATATTCCTTCCTCGGATATTCCTTCCACTGAAATATGCGCAGTTGTATCATTATTTTTATCATTTTTTATGTTATGTTTTGTATTATATTTCAGTTTAAAGCATGAAAATATTCAGTGAAAAAAACTGTGATTATAAATATAATACGCAACGAATATGCACGTCAAAATTAGAATAGAAAAATACGCTCATAAACAACGAAATAAATGTCGGTGTTTTTAATGGCTCTGAATGTAATAAATGCTTTTTACGATACAAATTAGATACAAACATGTTATAACGCAGTAACAGCCGTCTTTAGAATCAAATAACAAATTTTTATTTGCCACGTGCGTCGACGCACATACACTTTTTAAAAAAGTACTAAATTTTAATAAATATTTGCTCGAATAGAAAAGTAAATATTTATACTCTAAATATAAACATATATCTATTTAATATAAAAACCATTAATTTAACTATTTTTATGTTGAGTGAATATTTATACTATTCAAAGAAATATGTATTACGATTTAGTAAAACTTTTTAATGTACAACACAATATACATCCCCGAGAGAAAAACTTACTCTATGGAGAAAAAGATCTTGACATTTTAAAATGACCTACGCCTGCCCACGCGGCCGGTCAGATGGTTTCAGAGTGGCGCCAAGTTAACGTACAGACATCACGTCCGATTTGACATTTGCCGGAGGAAGGAGGAGCTGGTTTGAATTATCTTCTGACAAAAGGCGACACGACGATGGCCGCGGGGGTCATAAAAGCGGTATGAAACCCTCGCAATAACCGTCGAGAGGGCGAGTGTCATCCGACGTGCGGATCCAGTTCGTCAAGTCCGATGCACTCTTTGCTCTCACGTCTCCGTCGCCACTCTTTTTCCTCTCGCGGTCGCGCAAAGTGGAGATCTGTGTTTCCGCGGTTCCTCGCCTCGGAACCGAGATAGCGGATTTTCACCAGCAAAAAATATTTTATGCCGACGCCTGCTCCACACGTCCGAGAACGCGCGACGGTATTTCTGTACTTGCGACCGCGCGAGAATAGTCTTCACGTAGGGAACGTGAGAGAGAGAGAGAGAGAGAGAGAGAGAGAGAGTCATATAAATATACTTATATAGACAGTATATTTCTGCGATACCTGCCTCGTCCGTCTGTCGTCCTTAAGCCGCCACTTCCTGACTTTGCACTTAAATCGCGGAAAGAAGGATTTTCTCATGTTATATCGTACCTTCATGTCTCTCATAATGTGGGTTTCTTGGAAGAAAGTACCGAGAATCGTGAGCAAGATCTACAAGTGCGGACACGTTGGCAAAAGGTTTTTATTACACACTTTTATATACGCGATTGCAGCTGTACATTTCCTTCGTAACTCGTTCATATTTATCAACCCTATATTTCTACCTCCTTTTTTTCTTTTTAATATTCCCGTAAGTCATATATCGTAAGTCGCAAACCACCTGGTTGGAATTCTAGAAGAAAAAGACCGTGACCCTTTGGAGAGGGCACCCCCGACGATTGCATTCTAACAGTACCATGGCAAATTGTATGGGTTGATTGCAAAGCGTTCGCGTGGCGTCTAAAAATAATGTACGCCGCATAGCTTATGAATGATTAACTGTGCGAATGTCAAGAAACTTCGAAAGCCGCCTGATGACGAGTAAACACGCGGTGCAGCGATGGTTAAAATTTTATTCGAAGTCGTCGACCCTTTCTAGTCGCATCAAGCCACATTTGATATTTCCCAAGTCATCGTCGCAAGCGGGCAAATTTCTCCCTCCCCTCCCCCCGCCATCTACTCATGTCAATTAACTCCGTCGTCGAGTTCGCGGACCTTCCGCCATTCTTGCCGTCCACGAAGATTGACATTTATTTGCAACCACGAATAAACGCACATAAACGCTCCCGTGACTGTCTATTTCAGATCGTTTTTCGTCCGCGTCCTCCTCGTCGCTTCTTGGCGTCGTCGCCTTTCATCTTCCGAGTTTATCTCGTCTCTTTGCGCGACTCATTCAATATCCACTGTTTTTAATCCATCGATTAAACGAGATAATAACTTCGGGATTCCTGCTCCATCGCGCTATAAATGTGTGGAAACGCGGAATCTCAGCAGAATCACTGCTCGTCGCAATTTATCTTATAATTAGCGCGAAACGTGACGTTGATCATTCTCCTTTAATGGTTTCTCATCACACATTTTATACTGCTGTGGAAAAGACCGTATTATTTACGAAGACGTGCGAAATACGATCAACGTGCAAAAACGCTTGAGCCATCAGTTGTAACCGTCCGTAATGTAAACGGCAAAAGAAAAAAAAACCGTGATTCTGTCTATCGCGATTGGAAAATGGAATTTTCTCACATATGTATAGATCTTGTAACGACTTCATTCGGTCTGTTTGCTCGGAAGAGAGCCAAAAAGGAAGAAGCCACGCATGACGATCGTTCGAATCGCGCGTTTCCCTTTCCCTCGATCCTAGATAATGAACATCTTCCCTCGAGTCTTTTGTTGGGCCGTTGCCTCCTGAAACTCTCGCGTTTCTCTTCCGCGCATTCTCATTTATTCTCCCGTTCCTTCTCCTTATTGTCTCGCGTTACACACCCGGACTGGACCACCGTGCACAGAATGGCACAGAACAGTGCAGGATTCAATATTTACGGAGCTTCCGAGTGTGGACCCATTCCACCTCGTTCACTCGCATTCTACGCTCCCCGCTTCCCGTAGGAATTCTCTCCCGTTTATTGTTGTTCGCCGTGCGCTCGTAATATTGACCCTCGTGCAAATTATATCGTACTTTTCCACATCCAGTCGATACATCCCACTTCCGGTCGCGCTTTGTCCGATGCGCGACAGCTGTCATGGTCGATCGTATCGCATTCATTCGGTAACGTTTTGAAACCTTCCTCGTTTATTCACATCGCTCGCTCGTGATCTGAAATTTTCGCGCGGACACGCCAGCGAAGGTATAATATCGCGTAGCGCTTTCTACGGACGGAAGCGTAATATTACCTCATTTATAAAACAGGATCCCTCGCGCCTCACCATGGAAACAAGATGCATTTAGTCTGTATCTCCTGAGGTTGTAATTATTTCGTACTTAAGCTTTAACTGTGTCTCTGTCACTTATTTTATAATTTCCACCAATTATGTTCTCTTTCGAGAAAAAGAAGAAGATATCATTCTGCGCGCAAATAATGCTGAAGAATACAAGAAAATCTAACGACAAATATGTACACAAAATGGAGAATAATTTTTATAAACAATATTAAACAACGTATCCTTTTAAGACTATAATGTGAATACGTAACAAATAGGAAATTGAGGTCCAAACTGGATCTTTATTACTTAAATGGCTGTTTTCTCTTTTTTTCATATCTGTGAGATTCCTAATCCGCAACAATTATTCAAATACGCGAGACAAATTTTTTTTCTCAAACAATTACTTAAATCGCTCTATATTCCTCCGTTTATGCTTAGGCTTTACACAAGGCGGGAATAAAGGCATACAGATTAGTTTAGATCCCCTCTTGATTAAATCTTTTCACCGCTTATTTATGATATCATCACCCTACACTGTTAAAGCTATAAGACTCGTAATTGAAACGACATATCACGTGTTTTAGTCTTTACTGCTGCTATTTCAATTTCTGTCTGCTCGCCGACACTCTCGCGACTCGAGGTACCAAATTGTCTTCACAGAAAACTCCAGCCATGTCTATCGCAAAAAAAAAAAAAAATAATAGACGGGATTCCAAATTATTCTCAACATCATTCTCATCGTTCCTGCCTCTCATTCCTTCCTAAGGTTTCTTCCTCTCAAACGTTATTTTCGATGCTCGTTCATTTCCTCTCCGCGAGTTCGCGCTCGCGATAGCCGAGTGACTGCACTCGGTCCGTTCATAATAATTAGCAACGCCAACGAAAATAGAATTCTCGGTGACTGCGACCGATGTGGTGTGTCAGGATAACGCCATGCCGGTCGACTCGCACGCGAAGCGACATTACGACGCCATAATTCTGCGATACCGTCCGGTGTTACGGGCCGCGAATATTCTGACAGGACGCATTAATAACGTTTTGACTTCGAGGTTTCCTGTGATGGAATACAAATATCAAGATTGGACAAAATTGGAAATCAGAGAAATATTAGGGAAAAGTTAGAGAATTTTGCAATATTTTATGAAAAATTAAAATTTTTGTTGGCTCTTTAAATGCAAGCAGTGTCAGCAACATTAATAATAATTTACATTGCTTTGAATTGCTCTCTCAACAAAATATTCGACGGTCTCCAAATCAAGATGAAAATATAAAAACAAATTTTAATATTATTGAAAGCAGGGAAAATCGTGAAATATTTTGTCTAGAAAAGATTAGGGAAAAGGGAAAAGTCGTGAAAGTTTGAGGAATTTGTGGCAACTCTGTATATGTGATGCATACAATACATCGAATGCGCCAGTGTGAGGGTGCATTTATTCGCGAGGCTCATATGAATCGTTTAATAACGGATAATAGTCCAATAAGCGAGACTTTTCTAGTGCCTGTTTCGCAATAATCCACGAATAATAGCGGATTTCTCTTTTCTACCCTTCAATACGAAAATCGGCGGGACGAATTTCGAGCCATATTTTGTAGGTACACCGACAAAAAGGGGGAGAAACGGAAGCTTCTCGAAAAGTCAACAGTTAAACGTCAATGAGGAAAGCGAAAATTTATAATCGTGTATTATTTGATCGCCTATTATTTATAACGAGACAAAGCGCAGTCTCGCATATCAAATAAACAATGTCAATTAATCGCGTACCATTTACATTCATTACGCACGTCATATGTTGCGAAGCGTACGATTGCTTTATTGACCGTCAGGGAGAGAGTCTCATAGCGCGATAAATAATTTCTTGCAATATCGCATTCAGCGACGTTGCTAGCACAACGATCATAACATAAACAATAGCGAAATATCAACCGGACTATTACAATCAATTTCATTCATGATCTTTTGTGCCTGCGGCTTCTCTGGTTTACACGTGCGTACTAACCGATTGTTTAACTGAAATCTACAACCGTACTTCTTCACATTCTTAACTCTCTTATATTAATCCTAGCACACATTTGTTTTTTTGCACGCTTGATACACACACTGGGGTCCCTAGGACCCCATCCATATTTATGTGTACGCAGCTTCCATAAAAATGAATATATTTCAATTAATTTTTTTTCCATGGAGAATTGATTAACCTTTAGACTGCCGGCATTTTTTCATTAAAATAGAGATTCTTTTTTCAAAACTTTTACTGTATAAGTAACATTCACATGGCGCAAAATTTCGAAAATTGTGCAGAGTCACAAAAATAGCTTTCCCGGCCGGGAACATACGAGCAAATATAAAAAATGTTTATTTTCTCAAAAATAGTGTGTTTTGGGGATTGTTGATATCGCTGATTCCAATTCTGAGCATAGATTTATAAAATTTTGAGCTCTAAGCACAATATTGACAATATCAATATTAATATAAATTATATAAATTAACGATTATAGACTCATGCAGAGAACTTTCCTTTAACATTACCCAGAGATTAACGACGTAAAAAATTTGTAGCTCCTTTTTGATTTTTCTTTTTTGTTTGGTTTTTAAATTTATTTTTTGTATTTTTTGTATTTTTATTTTTTGTTTTATAATTTTATAATTTTTTTATGTATTTTTATATATTTTTCAATACTTATATTTTTTTATATATTTTGAGTATGTATATAATTATTTAATATAATATTAGTATTGAAAATACTATCAAAAATGATGATTAAACCACACAAAAGTGGCTTTCTCAGCTGTCTAAAGATTAAGGAACAAGCCCATAATGTGTAAAAGTTGATAGAATTAAAAAACTTCAATTTATAGGTTTAAAGAAAAAGAAAAATTTAGAAACGCGAAAAAATTTCAATTTAGAAAGATGCGCTGAGGTTAAGTATGTGCAGCTAAGGTTAAGATAAAATTTCAAAAAAGTAGAGAGATTGAATCCAACCCAACTGTTTTGATCATCTAATCAATATAATAAATGGATAAAAAGAAATAAATAATATATATTATAAAACTTCTTTCTCTGTTAAACAGTGCATGCTCTGTAAAATAAACGAAGCCAGGTCGCATTCGATCTCCCTTAAGAGGGATAATTTTATTTTAATTGTCATCATTCGTCATCATCATCGTCATATTATCTTTAAAATTCTCGAGAACGTAAATAAGTATGCTATCTTGGAATTCCAAGTAAACATTTCTCATTTTCTTGAAAGAATTTTCTGTTTATATATCTTGCATTTAAGTTTTTCTGTTAATTTCTACTTTCAGAGCGACGTTAGGCCGCATATGTATGAAGCTGGTGATCGTGATGGGTGTTACTTGGGTGGCCGACGTGGTCTCATGGGCTGTCGGCGGACCGCAATACATCTGGTACTTCACCGATCTAATAAACGCCTTCCAGGGAGTACTGATTTTTGCAGCGGTTGGCTGCCAGCCGCAAGTTCGAGCCGCACTGAAGAGATTCGTCAGCAGGAACCCGCAAACTAACGCCGGGAGACAGGGTAACGGTCACAGCACAACCAGCCATGGGATGCCTAGCATGGGTGACAGCGTAACACAAAATCCGAGCACTAAAACTGCACCGTTGGAAACCATCTGCTAGAATGGTTCTCCCTCCGAGTCGATCTTTCACTTAAAAATCTCTCATCAGTGATTGTTGGTGAAAATCATCGAATACATTTGGCATTGGTCGGCCGATAAGCGCGATGAGAGTAATCCGATTTGAATCCGTGATTGAACCTACCGAGAGATCGTCTCCCGGCTGCAATTCGTTGTTCGGAGAAGTTTTCATCGCGGAAAACTTATACGGAGAGTTACATGGAGAACGAAATGATTGTAATGGGGTCCCATGAATGGTCTCCGTTCACCAGGAAATCAGCGATTGCACTTTGCGCCGACGACTCGTCTGCAGTAAACGGTACTACGTCTCTTCCGCTGTACTTCTTCTCCGTGAGCAAATTGATAAGCTTTGCGCACAATGTAACTCTGTACATTGGTACAAACCGAAGCGTCTACATATAATAACGTCGGACTAATCGATTAGGATATTTCCGCGATTATAGAATCAATTGGACAAGAAGTTTTCTGTCGTTGACCTGTTAGAAGGTCGAGAAACTTTTGCTGAAAATGTTTTCTTATTGACATTTCCCAAATACGCGAGTACAAGAGAGGCCCGGGAAATGTCTAAAGAATATCCGAAAGTGTTTAAGACGCCTTTCAGACGTATTTTAGGTATGTTTTGTACTTTCTCGCTGTTTGAGTTCTCGCGAAATGATAGTGTAATTTCGTGCAGAATACGAAGAGAATTATTTACGCTTTGTCCTATCTGGTCGTAAAATGGCGCACGAAAATGCGGATTTCTATTCGTAGAAAGAAAAAGAGAAAGAGAATGTACAACAAAGAAACGAATGACACAGCGCATAAATGCGTGTATAAGGTAAGTCACATAAGACTTGATTTTCCTATCGCGAGCTATTCGACGGTGCAGTCGTTAATTTACATCGTCTCGCAACATCTGTCGAGCGAAATACACTCGGAAAATCAACAGCGCGTATACGATTATCTGAAATCTCGATAGTAACTTCCGGACCGTCTCGTTCGAGCGGGTGCTGATCGCCAACAATCCATCAGATTGCACGAAGCAGGCGGCAAACACACTTCGTTCTAATCATTGGATCTGAAAACTGAATACACTTGCACCGACGAAGATAGATCGTGAAATTTCGCTGACGAAAGAACGGGAACGCTAATTGTCCATTCCTGTTTTGGTTCTGCCGGACTTACCACCACGCGATCCATCTTCTCTGACATAAGCTATTACTCACCGTACGCAATTAACAGAAACTCTTTGCTACGATATCTCGTCGATCTCATTTTAGAGCATTTTCGTGTACATGTTTCTTTTTTTTTTATTCCCATATAGCGTATGTAATATCGAGAACTCACGAAATCGCACGAGAAAGATATGATACTTCGAATTTATTCCGAATCATCCGTCAGAGATTTTGAATCGCGATATTTTAGCTCGAGTTTAATGCTTTCGCACTCGAGGCACTCTAGACGACGAGACATTGTACAGATGTCTGTATATATATATATATATATTCAACGTATCTATCACGAGCACGACACGAGAAGAAGTGCAGAACATTCGAGGCGACGGGTGTTAATCCGAGCAACACAAATGTTTAAAAGGCACTCATCTATTTCGATCTTTTCTGATGTCTTTTAATTGCGAGTTCCTCAGACAATTACTGTTTTTTATGTACCGTGAATATTCATCACTAAATATAACACACGGGCGTGTGTTCGGTACAAACACCTCATCGCTGCCTAAATACGATCCGAAGGCTATTTAAAAATTTTTTTAATTTGTATAAAAAGGGTGTTCAGAATTTACCCTCGCTTGACGCCCAGGAACGCTATGAACATTTCTTTACGTAGTTTCGAAAACCTATTCGGATGCGCATCGTTCATAAATCAGAGTTCGTAATGGCTCTACGCCGCTAAAACAGACAATGACGCGTACTCTTCGGACCTTGGTAGCGGGCAGAAACAATGCATGATTTATGATCGAGGCGAATTAATATTCTTTTTTTTTCTTCGGACAACGATATTCATTGATATTAATAATATCGGCTCGCGACGAGCGCAAGTATCTCCCTCGAGATTAATCATTTTTTAACAATAGAGCGTCGTAGCCGCGTTATTACGTGGCAGTTTTGCTTTCTAAAACAATTTTGCCATTTTACGGCAAATTTTTCGACGGCCAGTTTTTGATAATATAATCTTTTACACCAATAATTCGTTATACGAGTAATTTAACGTAATCTTCTATTATTATATTATTAAAATATTTCGAGAATATATTCAATTTTTATTCGTACAAAATCTTTAGATTGGAACGAGATGAAAATATCGTGTTACATCTATTATGATGTAACAGCGTAATTAACGTTCGACGAGAGCAAAAGCTAGAGACTACAGTTTCTTTCAACTTAATGATCATTATGTTCTCTCGAGATTCGAATACGAAAATTCGAGACGAAACGAGTCTTATCTTCGTTGCGTTTCGTATCAAAGGACGATCGGGAGTTCATCACGGATTTCCTTCCGAGTCCTCTTTACTTCATTATTCATCGGATATTTTCGAATCTAGAAGCAATCGTTTTTCCGTTTCCCTTAGCATAAATCTGCATCGACGTCATTAGCCGGGTCTGGGCGGATCGGTCGTGGTATTAAATATGCAACATCGTGGCTTCCGAGCCACAATTTATCACTGATCAGTCGAACGGTTCTGTTTCGATACCGAGCACATGAAAAAAAGAACTTCATTGCATTGCGCGTACAGCACGTAAAAACGTTCCGCACGCAATTCGCATACACGCGATTTGTCGACGTGTGCGTTGCTCCGCACACGAATAATCCGTTTCTGCGACCGTCCGGCGAGTGGATCCTTTTACGCAACGTTTCTGCGTTCCGATCGTTTTTCTGTAAAAGGAATCGAATTGATTTCGACTCGATCGTTTCGGAATATATTTATACTGATGACCATCGCGAAATGACGAAATTAGATAGAATATTTATTTCTACGCATTTTATTAATTTTAGTTTTTCAAAATTTTAAACGATTAATTAATTTTAATTGTTCACGTATTTCGACGAATAACATCGAAATATTTTCTTGTTTCTAAGGGAGAATTTTCAGAATATTCGTGTTTCCACTTTATGTGAGAGACAGTTTGATATCTCTTTTGCGTTATAAGTATTCATTTAATTTTCCGACGAGGGAAACGGATACGCCGAGGAAGGACTTCATGGAAGGGAATTCTAGAAGAACTGCCGCGAAGCTCTATATACTGCCAGAGATACTTTATCAAGTACATGAAACTAATCAGGATAAACCGCGCAACTGCCACTTTGAATAATTCGTCTTTTTTCTTAGTATTATGAAAGTATTATACGATACATAGCCGCTCGATAGTACAACGAATCACCGATCGTCGACCTCTGCTTTACAATTTTTCGAGCGATTTTAACGTAACGAGATCCTCTTTGCCTGGAGCAATGATTACTCCGTATACGCTCTTCTTAAGAGATTCAGGATTCAACTAGATCGCTCCACATCCGGCGCTCTCTGAAGCGAAACGAGACGTCGGTTTCGCATCAGGCCCGGGCTTACAATCGCGAAGCGTAAACGGAATCACGTATAGGTAGGTCAAGGCATGTAATCGATGTCAACTCGTGACAATACACATTAGGAATTCAATGCCTTCTGAAATGCCTTCCAAACGCGGCGTTCGGTACGCCAAATCAAGTATACAAAGAGGAATTGGACG
>Ga0157364_1005763_pt1 | contig 12659 bp, 12 predicted proteins | sample AttsexASBM2_FD_111476 | JGI IMG/M metagenome (GOLD analysis project Ga0157364, IMG submission 111476) | Fungus gardens microbial communities from leaf cutter ant in Ribeirão Preto, State of São Paulo, Brazil - Atta sexdens ASBM2 | ecosystem: Host-associated > Fungi > Mycelium > Unclassified ... | reverse complement strand
GAGGATGGGCAAGATAGCACGAGAGAGATAGAAGTCCGTAGGGCAAAGTTTCTCTTAATAACTATGCCGCGTAACTTGGCAATCGAGGCGTGAACGTGAGATACGGATTAAAGGGAGAACTTCGGTTCTCTTGCGAGAACAAATTCTGGAGGGTAGGTGTTTTTCGTCATCCCGCAGGAACGATGGGGCGACATGCGATTGTAGACAGGGGCGTGAGGATTCTGAAAAAAAAAAAGAGGAAAGGAATTACGTCGAAGACAGTAATTTAGCCTCGCGTTAATATCGTAAATATGGAAAGCTGTGTAATAATTCAAGTTCCTTCCGCGGAGAAATCTCGTCTTATGAAACCGGTCGTGACGAGATTGCCTGTGTTTTCTCGAATACAGCGAAAAAGATACTCATTATATTATATAAAAAAAAAAGGGAGCGCGCTTTTCGTATTTTGATTATATGAATAATTCCATCTTGGTTCCTAAATTAATGCAATTTGTAGTAATTGGTTCCGCATCGATTGTTGATCGAATGATTGTTATATGTAGACAACGATAACAAGAGAAATTCACCTCAATCGAGAAGAAGCGAAAAAATGTGTTGGAATAACTTTTGTAAGACAAACTCGCTAGTTTTTGCATGGGAAAGCCATTGCGTGCGATAAATCATTAAAAAGTTGGGCCACTGTTGCATTGAAATAATTTTAAATCTCGTTGAAATCGGCCAACAGGAACGTTTCATATACCTAGCGTGCTATCCAATCAGCGGCGCAGCAGCAAGCCAGTTACAGATATCCGAGCATAGCAATTACATACGTCGCGTTGCGAGCACAATGGAAATTCGCCAGACTGTTTGAAATTCGAATTACCGCACGGATATCTTGACGCGGGAGTTGCACGCGTCGGGTTATATCACAACTCAGGCATGCGCGCGTTCCAACATGTATCGAACTGCGAGTCATAGATTTGGAATCACGTGAATGAAAAGCAAACACATTTTTTAAATGCCCGTATCAACGTGTTTTACATATCATACGTTTTTGTTCAGTTTGCAAAAGTACCGCAAAACTCGTTGATTACGTGCAATATTCTGAACCAATTCTGATTGAATTCGTTAGTTTTTACAATAATTATATTTTACAAAACGATTCTGTAGTAATAAAAGTTAACGTAAATTTTCAACGATTTTCTGCAAGCAAACTGGTTTCACCATTATTATGGCTAACTAAGAAATGCCATCACTGCTTTATCGCGAGGAAACTGACTCGCGTATGGAATTACAAAGATCACTGAAAACACATCAGGGATTATTACATACGAAAGTTTCACGAGCAATAAAAGATAGCAGATATAAAGAGATTGTGATTGACGACGAGTTGTCAGTCAGAAAATGTTTCGAATATCATTTTAAAAGAGATGCTTTGATTCTCATGTGTAATACAATATGAAAATCGACAATTTGTATAATAAAATCGTTTTTGCAAGAATCGAATTTTTACTAGCGAGTTAGAAAAGGAAGATTCGCTCGTTAGATAGCCTCACCGATCGGAGCTCATCAGGAAACGCTGTAAAACGGGTATTGGTGTTATAAAACCAGAATCGTTGGGGGAGAATTTTGACGACGGGGTCGGATGCCCGCGTTTCTGGCGCCAGCCCGGAAACTGCAGTGTTTATATCGGCAATTAACAAGTTCGCGTACATTTGGGTAAGTCACCCCTTGTTGGCGGTACTAACGACTGCGAGGGGACTGTTAGTTACGATATACGAAATTTCATAAAAAGTGGAACGATAATACAATGCTGTTGAATTCATTGTAAGTCCTTTTTATGATTGCGACCATGAAATATAGTATACGAACATATTTCGACTTCAATCTCCTGGATCCAATTTTTGTAACTTGGACTAGTATAATTACAAAATTATTGTATTGATAAATTTTTACATTTAACTCAACTTAATTCGGAAAAGTTCTTAATTTCTTTTACAAAAATTGCTCGTCTTCAATATATTTGGAGAAGGTTATAAGATTAAAGGTGTAAAGTACTTTAGACAATAAATTCCTAGAGCATCTACTAAGTTATAATATTACGTAAATTATAATATGATATACTAGCAGACCGGTTTTAAATCTCTTTCTTGATCTCTCCTTAAAACGGTTTCATTTAATTAAAGTTCTACTTTTAATCTACCATCACTTTTGTCCCTAGCACCGTTCGTTTCAAAGTAATTAATGAGATGTCGTCGGCAGAGTCGCCGTTACATATTTCACCGATAATCTAGTGTAGTGTAAAGACAATAATATTACTGTTACATCTCACGTCGGAATCAAGCGCGGGAAAAATCATGGCTTGGAGAATCGAGAATGGTATTTCGAACCTGCTGCTATTTTTTGCATTCGACATGAGCTTCGATCCATGACGAAATCTCATTTCTTTCCGTGAGATGCGTCTTCGATATGTTCCTGCCGGAAAGAGAGAGAGAAAGAGAGAGAGAGAGAGAGAGAGAGAGAGAGAGAGAGAGAGAGAGAGACAGCACAGCTTCCCTCGCATTGAAAGGTCAATATTTGACAGGAAGGCGACGGCCGCGTATAAAGGGATGTCAGGCCCCAAGATGTCGCGCGTCATATCGCAAAAAGATCGTGCAAGGAGCAACTATATAATATCTCGGTGAAGATGTTTTTCAAATTGCGACGTGGTTATTTTTCGGCTGACGGACAAATATTCTACTCCGAAAGACTCTTGGAGATGGAGAATATTAAGAGAATACTTTTCCGTTTTAAGAGGGCGCGGAATTAAGAGAGGACACGAGTCTAAGAGCTAGCTCGAACGAGGAAACTCTCGGGCAGAAAGAAACATAATTGCTCGCCGAATCGTTCATGCGCGAATCTTTTTGATATGCCTATCCTGATTGCGAATGTGATTTTCCCGGAAAGCAGATTATGGATTAAGTTCATTCCGGTCTGAAGGTCCAGATAAAGCGGGACAGGCCGGGTTTTAACGAATACTCGCCACTTTCGCTAATCGAGGGCAGCTATTCCGCTTTTTGCATAATGAAATATGCTTATCGCGAAATATTAGATGTTCTAAATCAAGTGACATTACGTACTTTTCCATAATCTGCGTTTTGTAAAATATTATTTATTTTAATTTTTAGAAATTTTACAACTTTTTTCTCTTGTCGCTGATGATTAACGAATCTTTGAGTTACAAGACTTTCTCGCGCGTAACTTTCAATGACAATAGATTTGTTCTTTTTAGCTGAACTTTTTACCATTCATCTCCTTTCTCTTTTTTTTCTCTAAAGAGAAAAAAAAGAGGAAAGATAAATGTGTAAAATTTAGCTAAAAAGAGAGCAGATACCGAATGTAGCGGTAGTCTTGTTCCAAATACATTATAAATATCAACTTTGTCCGCATGTTCTACGACATATGACAGATATCAGAAAACCGAAATCTCGCAGGTTTTTTGTGCGGAAATGCGTTGACGCCATCACGTTCTCAATGGGTTCCTGCGACGAAGTCGTCCTTCGATTTCCATGACAACAGACGCGAGCTTGAATGCACGTCGTTTAGGGGCGATCGACAGGCCTCTGGCCTCTCCATATTCCACGAGCGAAATTCCCGTCTCTCTCTCCGCCATTACGACCATCTATCGTCAGCTCCTTAACGTCGATCCCGAAGTACTGGCGTTACGCTGGGTGATGGCTTTGTTGTCACGACAATAGCTTCACAGAAATCCCACTTCGTTTCCTTGTACATGCGAATTATTTTGTATGCCGCGAAAGATTAATGCTTCGGATGTCATCTGCGCTGCGAATTTATTAAAAATTTAATTATGGCGATACCGATGCAGTACGTTGAGGAATGTCGTCTCTACATATATAGTCTCACTACAGATATTAAATATTAAACAAATATTAGATTAAAATAATCATTAAAGTAGCTAAAGAACTTCTTATTAATTAATAGTTTGACTTTTTTATATAAAATTTTAATTAATTAATATTATTGATGGATATCATGAATTTAGAAGATTAAACGTTTTATTCTATTGAAAATTAATCGTTTTCTCGTTTTTCTTCATGCAAAATTTAAAATGATCATTTTTATACATTATTTTTCTATTAGAACTTTGATTTTTTATGTCCATTTCCACTAACGTAGATTAACTTTAATCTTTAGAATTAAAAAAAGACAAAGAGTAAGTTGAAACGAGATTAAAGTTAATCTACGTTAGTAGAAATGGGCATTAAAATATTAAAATACAAAAAATATGAAACTAAAATTTTATTTAGCGCTGCTTTTTTTTCATGCGTGTGTATAAGATACGCCGTGAAGATATTCTTGGCGGTTGTGTGCGGATACGAGTACAACACATAAAATGAAAACACGTGCGATGCCCGATGTTATCGTCTCTTGGCGCCGCACTCGGGAGTCTCCTTCTCGGTTAGTTTTAACGGAAGTCCGCCGCGAGAAATTTAATTCGAACCACAAGTTGCTTCAAAGCGTCCTGGAGATTGCTACATCGTGTATGAAATCGCTCTCTCAAGCTTAGAGCTTGTCTGTTCGTCTCCATCGCCTAACTTCCGTTTCAGATAATGCACACGCATCTTAATTAAGAACATTCCTTCGTACATGGTATACATTCGCTTTTTTTCATTACATTTACATTTAGCTCTTTTTTTTAAAAATATTATATTATTTGCAGCGTACATATATATACATGTAGATATGTACATGTAGGTATATAAAGATTATGTTCGGCGCTTTTTCAATACTTTGAATTGATTAAAATGATTTTTAAGGACATTGTATATAGTAATCTATGTACTGAAAAAAATTTCTGGATAAAAATGGACGAATTGGAAGTTTTGATATTAATGATTGATATTTCATATCAATCAGACTTCTAGTCATCTCAACTAGAATGATAATACTTAAATTCAATGTTTTATTGTGTTGCAAGTCTGAAAGTAACGCACACAGTCGTACATCTCAGAATATATTTAAATATTTAAAATACATGTAGATGTACTATTTTAGGTAATATTTAACTTTAACAGTAATTGGCGCTTTTCTTACTTAATTGATACACATATATAAGCACATCATATACAATATTTTAATCTATTCTATTTTAATCTTAATATTATTTATAATAGATTAGATTATTTTAATCTTAATATTATTTATAATAGATAGAAACTAGAAAATTCTGACTTGTTCATTTTTAATGAGGATTTTTCTAATTAATATAATCAAACTTTTTTTCCAGTGTTGAATTAATAAGAGATTAGTAATCTATAGTCTTTTAATTATTTAATAGTTTGAATAATAAATTAGAATTAGCTGATATACCTTGATATTCCGCTATAATCGAGCAAATAAGAAATTAATCATTTGACTTATCCGATTAAAACGAATAATCAGTCACGCAATCGACCAACCAAAAAGCGAGCGAGCAAGTGTCCGTTCGATTAATCCGCCAAAACGAGTAAACGAACAACGGTTTGATCGATTTACCTTTTATTCGTTTGTTGGATTGCTCGGCCGGGCGTGACGCGCGCGCGGTCCTATATCCAACGAAAACACTCGTCCCGTTAAATGCTATAAATCGAGAAACGAAACGTGGATGGCGTTGCCAGAAATTTATCGAACGTTGCCGGTCATTCGCAGACAGCAGCGTGCGTCTGCGTACATGCCCGGGGGTCCTTCCGGTTTTTTGCTATCGGTTACATGTAAGGGTAATGAATCTCCGATCTTCCATGAAACGAGCGGCACGGGTTTCGCGCGCTCGCCGACCGAAGCCGCTCAATGCGGCTCGTTAACGCGCCTCTTAATCACAATCGTCTCGCGGACAATGAGCTCAATCGACAGAAAAAGTGGTCGGTCGTATGGGGGCAAATATAAATCTCCAATGTCAGAAACAATGCGATGCGATATACGAGATTGCGAGACGGAGAGAACCACGGCGCGGATTCACTTCGCCCACGCGACTCACACCGATGCTCATTCGAATTACCATCCCCCTCTCACCGTCTCCTCCTCTCGTTTCTTCATTTTTTCGCTTCTTCGTTCTCCGGCCGGATGAAGGAAGACACAACGTGTAGGAAGGCGAAGAAAAAGGAAGATGAAAAATCGCCGGTGATCAATCCTGATATGTCGATAAAAAAATGTGCAAGTGGGCACCTAAAGTCTCATCTACAGTTTTTTCTGCCTGGATTTGATTCGCGAGAAAAATGCTACTCTCAAGCTAACCGATATATGCATGGCAAGTAAAAATATTCTGCGCTTTTGCGCAAGTTTACTCCATTTAAATGTAATGGCAGTTATTTTTAAAGAAAAAAAAAGAAACAAATGAGAAATAAGTCAAATCTTATTAATCGACGTCATAATTCAATCACTGCATTCTCGTTATTGTAATAAATTATTTACTTTTATTTACATATTTCCACTCGCATCACGATATAGGATACTTCCAAGTACGAGGTTCCTCCGAAATTCTCTTTCGGAGCTTGGCGCAGGCTAAAGTAGATCGATAATCGATACGTCGAGTTGCGGATCGTGGAGCCGGGATGCTCTGTAAGTGAAATTGAATTGTGAACCGCCGGTGTAATTGGCTCGAATCAAGGCGCGTATCCCCCGTTTGGCCCGAGGAGGCGGATAAGGAGCGATTAGAGCAGAAGAGGAGGACGCAGAAGTGAGGACGTGTACGTACATTCTATCAAGCGCACTTATACATTCCCACGGATACGTGTGTGAGAGGAGCGAGCGAAGAAAGAGAGAGGGCCACTCTTCGGGCAGGTCTGTGCAGTGAGGAGACAGGAAGAATTTCATGCTCTGCGAAGCGGGAGACTCTACCCAAGGGATTACCTCCAATTGATCCGGCCCTGTTGCCTCCTTTCTCGCTTCTCGATAGATTCTCCTGTCGCTCTTCCGCCTTTCTTCCCTTCTTCTTCTTCTTCTTCTTTCCTTCATTTTGTACATATATACCATGAAGCAGAGGAAAAGCCAATGGATGAGAAGAGGATGTGCGTTATCTACTCCTTTTTCCTCATGCTTTTCTCCCTCTCGGCTTCCTATTCTCCCTCCTAGCCATTGTTCGCGCAGGAAACCAATAGCGGGAAATACATCGTTAGGAAGTGACAGGAAGGAAGGAAGGAAGGAAAGACGAGGAACCGCGGCATAGTAACGACTCCTCGCCCGCGAAAGCGCCCTTTGTGTCGGAGCTGCTGTTCTTTCGGAGGGGAGTCGGTGCGACGGCGAAGACGAAGGCGATTGGCGAAGTGCGGGAGAATGCTCGATCACGCCTGATTTCTTCTTTCTACACGGCTTGGCGGCATCTCTCTCTCTCTCTCTCTCTCTCTCTCACACTCTCACGTACACATATACATATACCTCATGTCTCATGTCTCATCTCCACACCCTTGAAGAGAACCTCCTCGACACAAACTCGCCTTACCCCACGAGACTTGCCGTTATGAGCGCAACCGGAAGACTATTCCTCTCTTCCTCGGACGTCTCCTCCCATTTCTTTTCCCATTGCAGGTTGCAGTTCTCTTCCTGTGCATCCTCTTTACAGTCTTCTTATTGCGGACGGTTCCTCGCGCCAATTAAAAGAAGTGACTCTCTATTCTCACGCTCGACAAGGAGAAACCCCTCAGAGTAAGCGTGATACACGTTGACAAAGTGACAATTACGCGGCATGCATGTACGAGTGCAGGCAGACGCCTGAACGGTCAGGAGAAGAGGGGATTGGAAAAGGGAGCCGCAAACTCCCCGCGTATTTCGTAGTCACGTGCGGTCTCGTGTTACATTTTCATTCGGCTAATTGCCTTTTCATCGAATCCCTACGCCATCGCCACGAGCTTCCCGTGGCACGGCTTAACACTCGTCTATCATTCTTTCTCTCGATGTGCTCTCTTTTCCATTGATGAGGCTAGAACGAGGCTTAAATCATACGACCCGCGGGGACACGACCCTGATCGCTGGGCATCGACGCAAATTGGACGCTCCCTTTGGATCTGAATAGCGCGGTACTTACGTTAGAATGTCAATAGGAGTGCTTTTGCCTCTGGAAGAAAGGATTTGACATGCAAAAATTTTTTACTGTTTTAAAGAGGACATATTAATATAATATTCAAGAGTAAAAAAATATAGACTACTCCTCATAACTCTGATTACAATACAATGTCTATATATCGAAATAAAAAATGTGTTTTATATTTTTATTTCTTTCGATTATTGTATTTATTATCATAAAAGTTTAACGTACATATCCTGAATTTATTTTATGAGCTAGATAACTGATTAAGTGCTTTGTTGATACCCTCTACGAAGACTCCCGTTCAGCTCAATTGATTTCCAAAGACTTTTAATAGTGGTGCCTCTGGGGACTTTGACTCTCCGCGCAAATTGGCGACTTTTCCCACTGAAATCAGGGCTATTTCTCGATAATAAGGACGTGATGTCATGATCAAATATCTTTATTTTCCCAAACATTGAATCTTATAAATGTAAGATCTATTAAGATTAATATAAATAAAATAAAAAATCTATTTTCAACTTTAAAAATAAAATGTACATTTTTATATTATTTATTATATATATATTTCATTCAAATTAAATTTAAGTTGTTGATCTAGATCGACGATCGTGATGTTCAATAAAAATGTTAGTGTGCTGGATAATATCTTAAAAATACAATTGTAAAGTAATGTAAATTTTGATAGAAGACTATTCTCCAAGAGCAACATGCCAGAGATAAATGCCAGACAATGTATAAGATAATGCTCGATCGGACTCGAGTGAAAACCCGATCGATTTTTCGACGCGAAAAAGAAACGATTGTAAATCGAGCGATTCACGAGATAATGACTAACAATTCGAATGTGTCGTGTACAACCATCGCACAGAACTTTATTTCTAATTCAGTTGATCTGTGGATGATCAAAGAATGAAAAACATCCATCGCCCGGCGTTGTTTCTTCGTATGGTTTCGGGCGATCGAGGTACGATTGCATCTCGTTAATATTCTGAAGGAAGACGTTTATAGTAAAGAGAACTGAACAGATCCGGAAGGAAAGAACAAAAATAAACGAATGGGGACAAACGCGAAAGAATGAGGAATGAGAAATTCGCGTTTCTTCCTGTTTCGAGAACCATTGACATCGACAAAGTAGACGATGATCTGTCATCGCCTGCAGCACCTTCGCTCAGCCTTTTCCACCGTAGTTTATTCAACTTCTTCTTTATTTGAAGTGGACTCGATTATTTTCTCATTTTGTCAAACGTTTCGAGCATCTCGCGCCACATTGGATGGTTGCCAAGACAATTTCGACGTGAAAAAGAACCACATGAAGGATAATAAATGCAATCTTAATTCCTCCTTCAATGCAATTCACGAGTATCTTAATCGAGGACTTGCGAAAGATATTTGATGTATGTACAAGATGGACCGAATCAACAATGTATTTAAACATTATATATATATATATGCATTTCTCTTTTAAAAACTGCGCTTTTATTTTTATCTGTCATAGAATTACAAAGTAATCATTTCTTTCCTTATACTTCCTTTTCGGGCGATGATCTAATTTGAGAAATTATAAAGAGTCGCTGTAATGTAATTTTATAGAGATAAATTGATATGAACATATATCTATATTTAATTAATCTATATTTAATTAACTCGTTTTATTACGATTCTAAAAGTTTTTCTTATAAATACATATAACTGAAAATTCTTTGTGAGAAAAATATCATATTTATAAAATAATGTAATAATAATAAGTACTTTATAGAAGTATTATTAATAGCAGATAAAATTATAAGATTGGCGAAGGCAAATGAAAATTCTATTTACTTAAAGTGTAACAAAATAGATTATGCAAGATTACGTTCATTAATTTACATAACTTTAAGAATTTAGTAGATTGAAGCAGGTCAAGTCATGAGTCTATTGCCGACAATATCGCAATGATGTTGGAACGTACATATTATAGATAAAAAAAAATCACTCTCGCATAAAATATATTAGCCGATACTTTACCACAGCTTATTAAGGAACGCGACCGGAAATGTAATCTCCAGGCAGAACAAATCTCCGCAGCAAAAAACGAATCCGTGATTATCGTAACGATCTCTTCGTTTCCTCATTCGGTGGACGCGCACGGAGCGGTGCATTCCACATCCCGGGCACGTATATACAGTCGGATTTATTCGCGAACGGAGTTACGCCATTGGACGTTGGGAGAGCATTATTTACCTTGGTAATTACAGCGAGGCCGGTTCCACGCTGGTGGCTCGCGAGCCACAAATTATCGAGTGCGAGTTTTCGTTGTTTTCGGTGGTACGAGGGCGTGCCGGCCAGACGGGAATCGTTAAATCCTCTTTACAATCCAATGTAATTTTTTCGCGAATCTCGACCAAGGTCGAGGCTGCGGCTATACGGATCGCCTTGGCGACGACGTCACCATGTCGCGTCGCAGAACTGGAATAAATTTCTCCCGCACGTCCCCGCGCTTCGGTAATTTTCTCAGATTTTATGTGCACCGGTTTCTCCTACGATCGTTAATTGCCATCCGACGCACGAAGCCGGTAAATTACGCGCGATGTTCGATATGTCCTTCTGCGTGGCATAATTAGATCCGAAGCAACATTATATACGACCGCTCTTATCCAATCGGCTATTAATTTGTTCCTATATTCATCGTCGTTAATTTTAACCAGAATAACACGTCTTTTAAGATACGAAAGCGTGACTTCTAATAATTATATTGGGTTTAGTAATAGAATTGACTTAATATTCTTGCTCGATATTGCTTACTTTTAATTCTCGTAAAATTTATGATCTATTTATTGTACATTTATAAGAAATAATTATTTTATGTTCTTAATTCTAGAGCGCAACGAATTATTCTTTTTTTTTTTCAAGTATTTTATTTTAAATATCTAATCTGTAGTTTCTTTCCATTTTTTGACAATCTCTTCTTTTTAGTTCCTAGCAGTATTACCAACAACTTTGCTTTCGGATTTTCCATTACAATCGATATATTATTAACGGGATAAAGGATGGTATCGGATAATCCGATTGCATACGACGTGCTACCCCGAAAAGAGTCTCGGCGAAGGCGGATCGCGCGCGGTTGGCTGGCTTAGAGAAATCTTAGCCGACAGTTTGCAATTCCCCCAAGAACCCACAGGAAGACCCACGCTGGCGATCGCGCCTGGTTTTGCGTGCAATTTTGTGGGGGGTAACCCGAACCGCGGATGGTCATGGTGACCAAGACGTTCCTTGAAAGATACGAAAGAAGTCTTACGAACTCCTTAAGCTCCACTGGGTCTCTTCTTCCCGTTAACGAGCCACGAACCAAGAAACAGCTAGTCAGTAATTGGATCGGCCGATCGACTCCTTTATGTGCCGGCTGCGTTACCACAGCGAGCAATGCGGTCTTCCTCAAAACCGCCGGGGTGTATACACCGTGCAAGACGAAGGGTCATGGTAACGTTATTAACCCGTAATCGAGCCTCGGGCAAACAATGAGGTGGTTTATTCAAGTCGATGCCCTCGCGATCGTGCCCTTCGGCACCTCTGGTCGCCCTTCTCGAGCTACCAAACTCCGTCACCCTTCGCAAGAAGTTCCGTCGTCCTACACAATGTTATGTAAACTTCTTGTATCTGATCGAGAAGAAACCGAATTTTTCTCTTTTCCTCTCTGAGTGACTTAATGGGATTTTTAAATATTTATACGACTTCGGTTGAATTGTGGAACAAACAAAATAAAGTCTTCAAATTTGAAGCGAAATTAGAACAAAATTAGTTCTTTGATTTTATCAATTCAACCAATATTGTGTTATAAACCTTTATGTTAATGTATAAAACATTAATGTATAAAACATTGATAGTAAACATTGATAACACAGTATTGATTGATAAAATCAAAGAACTAATTTTGTTCCAATTTCGTTTCAAATTTGAAGACTTTATTTTGTTTGTCCCGCAATTATAATATAGTATAAATTTATAATATAGTATTGATTGATGAAATTAAGGAAATTCATTCAAATTTTATTTCAAAGAAAGCTTTAATGTATAAAACATGAATCATGATGTTTTATAGTACATTAAAGTTTTATACATTCACATAAAACAGATTTATAACATAGTAAATATTTAATAGATATTTTTTATTAAGTAGACGATTTTTCTTTTATTTCACATGACCTTTGATTAATTTTCATCATTTTTACAAGTATGCAAAAATTAAGTATTTTTTACGTAAGCTTTAACATTTTTAGAAAATTTTTATGATAATATAAAATTTATGAGTATAAAGTTGATAAATTATATTATATTGTTTGTTTAGAAAAAAAAAGAAAATAAAAACTATAGAGATTCTTATATTATTTAGACAAACGCTCCAGGTACTTCAAAGAAAAGAAATGCGTACGACACAAATGACTCAATCGTGTGTACTAAAGATTATATCAATAGAAACGCTTCACGAAGTTAAGCTAGTGTATAGACTTTGGCAACATTGGCAACATTTCCAAAAGCAACTATTTGATCCTTAATTAGGTAAATTCTTTGGAATTTGTCTATTAATTAGGTAGCTTCGTTAGAACTTACGCCAGTTGAAAGGAATTTGGCAATCGTCAGCAGAAGAGAT
>Ga0157364_1005762_pt1 | contig 12659 bp, 8 predicted proteins | sample AttsexASBM2_FD_111476 | JGI IMG/M metagenome (GOLD analysis project Ga0157364, IMG submission 111476) | Fungus gardens microbial communities from leaf cutter ant in Ribeirão Preto, State of São Paulo, Brazil - Atta sexdens ASBM2 | ecosystem: Host-associated > Fungi > Mycelium > Unclassified ... | reverse complement strand
TCTCTCTCTCTCTCTCTCTCTCTCTCTCTCTCTCTCTCTCTCCTCTTCCTTCTTCTCCTCCTTTTCTTCTTCTCTTCCTCGCGGTGGCACTTCGACACGTGTACCTCTTCGGTCAAACAGACGGATAGGGATCGGCGGGAAAACGTCTTTCACCTGCACGTCCTCGTCCGCCCGCGTGTCATGATCGATGATCGAGAATTCGTTTGCCGAGGCGAGCGTGAAGACAAGCTCGCGAATCGAACGTCGTCGCCGGGAAGCGGGATACGGACTGACTGCTCGTCGCTCGGCGAGTTGCCTCGCTCGAGATTCGAGATTCCGCTCGTACCTGCTTACGCTCGCCCTCGTGCCTGTCGCGCGCGTCCGCTCCGTTCCGTTCCTCCGCTCGAAGCGTATGCTTGCGCGAGAGCGATCTACGGGATCTACGCTGGTCTACGCGAGGGAGAAGCGTCACGAAGAGGAAGCTCGTGAATTTCGCGTGAATTTCGAGAAGCTGCATCTCTCCTGAATCTCGAGGAAATTTCTTCGTTTATTGGAGAAAATCCCGGCAAGATTCGAAAGCTCCTGTAAACCGTTTGAAAATCCCTCCTTTTTTACTGCGTTAAAAAAATCTTATTTTCTGCATATTTCTTTGAATAGTACTAAATAATAAACATTTTATTTACAGTAAATAAATATTTACTCAGAAAAATGATATGATAGTTAAATTAATAGTTCTATATCTATTTTTTAAATATAATATAATTAAATCAAATTAATGATTTTTGTATCAAATCATGTTTATATTTAGTAAATATTTACTTAGATCTGAAAATTTTATTGGATCAAAATGATTGGGTAGAAATCTCAAGATAAACAATACTGCAAAAATTTCGACATTTTAGTAACCTTGAAAGAGAGAGAGAGAGAGAGAGAGAGAGTATATAATTATTTTTCTGTATCTAGCTAATTTTTTTTTCAGTAAAATCAGTTTTTTTCTTTCCATAAATGTTTTATCACTTTTACTGCCACATTTGGATAATACGTAAAATTTGTGAATAACGATTTTATTTATCAGAATAATTTTTTTAAGAATAATTTTACAGAGTACTTAAAACATTGAAGAAATAATACAAATTATATTGAAATATTTAAAAACAGTAAGAATAACAAAATATTAAAATGATTAAATTAAGCTCAATGTCGAAATCAGGTGATAATCAAAGTATTACTTCGCAAGCTGAACGTTCAATTAATAATCCTTTCTCTCAACTATTTTTACATTTAATTTCCAAACGTTACGCAATATATTAATTATCTAACGGTTTCGGTCTATTAAACAGTGCCGTTAGAAGATAGAAACACATGAAGAAGGTATGCGAAAGGCGGACGGCAACCTGTAGACCGTCCTGTACAATCTCGGAGATGAACTGATCTTCGCTCGGCGATGCAACTCAAACGCAGCGTGGCACATCCGTGGTAAACGGAAGTAATGAATGCGGCCGCGCGCTTATCTAGTTTGACACTTCCTTGCCAGAGCGGTCGCGTCCATATAAACGACTGTCGTTTTCGCGAAACGTCAGCGGAGGCGGCGCATCAAACGAAATCTCGCTTTCATTGATTTACGTAATAGTTTGTAACCAATTCCGTTCTTTGTTCGCGTTGTGCAAGACGGGCAACTGACCGCGGTGTTCCCGTATATTGCCCGATATCTTCGGGAGGGGAACGGTATTCCGGCCGCGAATTACGGCGTTCGCACAACTTCTCTGCGTTTTAACCGAGATAACAGAGATCTAATACTGGCCAATTTATTACTGAAAGATAGTAATTAATTACTTATTTTATTAAATATTAAAAGCACTGTGTTTTCAGTACCTTAGTACTTCAAATAAGCAATTAATTACTGTCTTTCAGTATTGGCCGATAGTAGATTTCTAAGAAAAAAGCGAAGAAATTTCACGCGAATTTGAATCCAGGACGGAAAAAAAAAACGCCTAGAAATTAATGAAATCTTTTGAAAGAGGAAGCGAGATGAAAGAGAAGTTTATTGAAAAAATTCACTTTCTTACCATTAAATGTTTTTTTAAGATTTCATGGCTTTCCGATTTAAAAATATTACAACCACATAATAAATATTTACATATCCTTTCTTCTTCCTAAGAAAATAAGTTGCCTTGATACACGCTTTCTGCTAACCGATAAGAATTATAACAAACACATTCATAAGTTTATATTGTTAATATATATTTTTATAAACCTTGAAAGCGGTTCCTTTCAGAAATTTCATTTAAGCTGCTATCATTCGCTATCATTCGCGAGTAGTAACGTCTTGACGTTTAATTAATTTTAATACAACGTTAAATTTCTCGGCGATCGGCCGTAAATAAATTGTTGTTAAACTTCATTCAGATTTTTCCCTCTCTCTTTTATCAAATGTATATTTTTATGCGCACACTGTTTAACACGCTGTGGTACAAACATTTCGCAGTATTAAGCAACTCGATCCGTAGTTGTCTCGATTTGCTTATCGGTACGCTCTTTATCACGAGTTGGTTCTCTTTTTCTTTTTCATCATCGTACCGTTAACTGAACGTCCTGAACATCCGTGATACCTTCTATAATGCGCAGTTTTATTTTTCAGCGTGGCTTGAAAGCGAGCGAACTGGTCCATATGCGTCCATGTGCGCACGTTAACGATAATCGAGCTGTGCTGGGCATTTATTAAGAAGAACAAAGGAATTGATAAATCGTAAATATTATTATCACCCCAAGAATGTCAAGACATTCGAACTGACCTTTCACCCCGAGTGCGATAAAAGTCTCTGTCCACCGCAACGTATTTACTGCATTGCACTTTGCGACCTAGCATTTCCTTTTACGTCACGTTTTCGCGCTTGATCGACTTGATCGTTTCGCGATAACAAATATATTTGCGGACATATTTCACGATACTCTGGGGAAATTCTTCGAAACTTATTCAACGTTACGGACTAACGTGATTTTATTCGGCAAGTGTATCTTTTTCGTTACCGTCTGGGCAGTCGATTTCATTTGTCACGAAATGTATTAAATGGAAATTTTTCCATTTTAATTTAAATTGTAAAAGTGTTAGTTTTAGAAATCAATTTATATATTTGTGCTACAGAAACTGCGCGATTAATATTCTTGATATAGAATAAAATCTTTAAAATGAACTCTCTCTCTCTCTGTTAAATTCATTTATTAATAACAAATTAAATTTATTTTTATTAAATTCACAATGTCAAATTATATCCAATTTGAGTTATTTCTAATCATTTCATTAAATTTCTTCTACTTAATTGTATCATTAATTTAAAAACAATGAAGTTTATCAATTGAACTTAAAAAAAATGTAAACTTAGCTTATTATTTGTCCGTTAATCGATGTTTTTTATTTTGAAATTAATCACAAAAATGATTGATTTAGCTTGATACGAAAGTTAAAAATAATAAAATATTATTTCATTCAAGAAATGTATTATAGAATTGTTTATTCGTTTGATATCTAATTGATATATATTAAAAGATAAAAATTTTTATTTATTTACATAAATCTCTGCTACGAGTTTTCCTTTATAAAAAGAAAATGCTATGATATGTCGAAAATATTTATTCTTGTTCTCCATATTTAAAACAATGTCAAATGTAAAATTCAACTAATTTTAACATACTTTTTTTTTAATACGCATTAAAATGTAATCTTTCACAAATTTGTTATAAATATGAATAAACGTTTTTTACTAGTGACATTATTTGGTGTTAACTGTTCCATATTCCAAACAGAGGACAATTATTTGCGCTAACCCAAATATTTGCAATTGTTAATTACACAATTTTATATATACATATATACACACAAAACTATTTCAAAATGGAATATTAATTAAAGACTAATATAATTTATTGAGGAGAAGTTACTGAAGACAAGTAAAGCGAATGAAATAATTATAAACGAAAAATATTATATTCGAAAAAATGGACTAATTGCGAAATGATTTAAATTTGAAATATTAAATGGAATGCCTGACACTTTCACGGTTGCATCCTTGAGAGATATAATTTTGCGTTTTGCTCAATCTAATTTATAGTTTCTTCAAATGCATTCGCTTTCGTCATTCATCCGCTTGAATTTCACTAAGAGCGTATGTTCGTCAATTATGACCAAGATTGTGGGTTTAAGATATTACTTGATCATGTTTCAGATAGAATCTTTAAGCTGGTAGTCTTGCAATAATTCGCCTTAAGTTAAAAATGACGATTTTATCTGGTCCACGTTTCTTCCAGAAAGAACTGCTTGAATTTACCATTTACATTTACCATTTACTTCTTGCGAAAAGAAGAGAAAAACAATTTCAGTTTTAAATCCGGAAATACATTGGAGAATACACTATCACATGAATATTAAGTTCAAAAAGAAGAAAACTAAATATAAAAACAAATTTTATTATGCTTTTTCGGATTTCAGAATGCTCTTTCATTATTTTTTTCTAGAAACTAATTATTGAAACTAAATACCTACTTGTCTGTCATATTACAAAAATATAACAAATAATCTGTCAAATAGAAATAAACTTTTGATCTGAGCTTTCCTTTGATTCTTTGATCAATTTGAAATCAATTTTCTTTATTCTATATCGATGAAAACTTTTGTTCAATCTATATATCAGAACAAACAATTTCTATTATATTCAATGCAGCATAGTTATTCAATATTCAAATACATTCTCATATTACAATTTAACATAATGTTATAATTCACAATATATAATGATGATCTTCATTGTTCTCTCGATAATTAACTGTGAAACGCTTGCTTTCCTACAGTTAGATGTAATTTGTGAAATTCAATAATTGCATCGTTGAGAAAATGCGTTAAAAATAAGAAATTGTTGAAAAAGTAATATCTGATACAAATAGATACATCACGAATTCTTGAATGCCGCGCATCTCGTTACAAGGGTGCTCGTCATTACCGCAATGACATTCTATGACGATGGTAATGATCTTGCCGAGGCTGCGAGATCGGGCACGCAGGCGATGATGATAACTATGACGAGACAGAGTGGGATCGCCAATCAAAACACGCTCAATCGGTGATCCTTGAGGATGCATTGTAGGCTATACAGGCCCGCGAAAAGACTTTGCTCCCGCGACTGTCGATGCGGAACATTTACGCAACGAGATTGCGGAGGAATTCTGAAGTCTACTCACGAATTTCGAAGCGAATTGCGAAGCAATCGACGCGACGCGACGCCATATCATGACGACAATGACGGCTGTACGTCTAGAAATGTCGCACAATGTCCTGATGTGTGCAGCCTGCTACAAATTTATTCTTCACGACGATGCGCGTTACATCACTATACCGGATATTCTCTCGCTCGCCGACATTAGACGCCGAGAAACTTAAATTATTTGTAAGAGAAATGATAGTCGCAATGCCAAGACGGTGATAGCAAGGAAATTTAATGTGAACGTTTAAATCCTAATGAGTTATACTACAAGTAATATGTACAATCGCATCTCTCTAATCCTCACGAACTGCGCATTTTATCTCGTCGAAAATTATCGTCATTAATTCTACAAAATACTAATATCACGAAAGACTGAATTTCTTGACTTTATATAAGTAATGATAATTCGAGTTCGATAATTAAACATTTGATTTGCCTGATCTTGATATTATATTTACTTTATTACTTGTTTTATTTAACTTTCCAGTATAACAATACTTATTTTTAAAATCGTGCAAAGTAAGATTCGTATTATTTTGAAAAGAATAAGATATTGATTATCATTTCCTAAATATCATTGCATAAATTATAAATTAAATCGAGATAGAAATATTTTTCCCGATTTATAAATCTGATATACAATGTTCTCAGATATATCGGTACCAAGCAGAATTCACCACACAGATTCTACAAGTCACAATAACATCAAAATCACATTAAAATAAATCTTGATTAATTAAAAAGTGACTAATAATTATTTTGAGACTTATTTTGGCGCTATTTTAATGTCATTATAAGTTTTTTATTCTGCTGGATAATGTTTTTTATTTGTCAACAAAATAAATGCACGTAATAAAAATATTGTTGCCTTATTCAAGAAAGAAATATAGTCGACGTGTTTTCTAATTGGTTCACCGAACACATTTGTCCTATCTCTTCACTCTAGCAAGAGATATTGCTTTCGGACGAAGGAGAGAGGAGGGGAATTTCTTATTAACAAAGAATATCGCTCGTCTGGGGACCGTTTAAGTTCGCAATGCCGCGGGGGCGTTCAATTACCAATGACAGTTGCGTGCCCGGCGCGGTGCGTCGCGGCGATGGTAGACGGGCGCGATTATTCGCGTGTAACTCGGCCTGTGTCGATGTAACGTCGCATCAACTGCCCCGATATGAGAACCCCGAGACTAACCGTCAACTGCGGGACAATCTAGCCATCAGTCTTAAACGGAATATATTTACGGGGCCGAGCCGAGAGAGCCCGGCGCGGCGCGGCGAAGCCGCTTGGATGACATCACGACATCCGCTTTCCTCGGCTCGATCCCGGGACCCGTCCTCGGCGCTAGGCTTTGCTTTTCACGCTCGTGTTTATTTTATGCTCATCCGAATATCGTCGAAAATCACTTTCGAAATCGAGCACAATTAAGACAAAGTCGAATCGTCGATGCGTCCGCGAATTGATAGCATTGGGGAATCTAGAAATTTATCAAGAAAGAGCCATTGGAGCGTGCTGTGAACAAAATGTTTTTTAAGGTCAAATATGAATGAAAAGATAGAGTATTAAATTATTATTAAAATTATTACATTGAAAAAGTATTATTTAAATGTATAATTCATAAAAATAAATATTTTATTTAAATATATATTACTATATATTAGAAGCAGAAAAGAATCTATATTTTTTATATCTAAGAGAAAATATATGTTTTGTTGTATATCTATTTTTTATCTAAATAAGTTTTATATCTTGCTTAAATTAAAAAATATTTTTGAAATATTAAAATTGTGATTAAGCGTATTTATAAATATTAAAAATATTAGATTATGTAATATTAGATTATGTAATATTTTGCTATAAATATTTTTTAAAAAAGAAGACTCCAAAAAGGGAAAGTCATGGTTGTCAATAATCATCGGAAATTCTGTATTTAATTGTAATGAAGAATGATCGAGGTGCGACTGGATATCTCTTAAACTAGTTAATTTGGAAAACCGAGGCAACCGGAATTAACCGGCTTAGTGTTGATTGTACGCTTGATATGATCATTTTAGCTATTGCGTACGCAAAGGAAACTAGACGGGTTTATGTCTATACGCTGTTGAAATTAATGCGGGATAATCCTTTTAATGAAATAACAAAGATTCGACAAGCATTTACCACGGGCAACTTATAATTTTATAGAAACTATATCGTTATCGTTGAAGTGATTTTATTTTTCCTTGATTTATTTATTGATGATGCTGATATAATTTTTGATCTTTTAATCATCGATGTTCTGAAACTTCCATATTAAAAATGGTAAAAAAAAAGAAATAAAAAAATGTTTGTAAAATCATCAAAAATATTTTTAGTGTTAAAATTGCTGTATGATTACATGTATAATTATAGTACTGAAGAAAAAATAAACTAAAATAAACACACGACAAAAGAATTATTTTAGCATCAAAATATGATTACGCGACAACTTTAGCGTTGCAGGAAAAATAAACACACATTAAAATAGACATACAAGAGATATCTGTGTGAGAGATATTTGGATTGTGTTTAGCTGTAAAAGTCGGTCAGCTGGAAGAATAATCCGTCAGTCATCTTGACATCTCTCGCGTCTCTCAGGTCGGATGGTAATTGTCAGAGAAAGCTCATTATTATGTCCGGGGAATCTATTTTTAATATTACGCGACGCGACAAGACGAGCGCAAATCTCTCTCATTCTCGACGGAGAGCGTATAACCGACCGGCTGCGGCCGTGAGACCCCGCATTCGATAACCGCGCCGGATAAGGGAAGGTCGATAAACGTCGCGGGTGAGCCACCCTGTAGACCGACCAGCCCGTCGTGGAGAATTCTAGTCGGCTCCTCAGGGTGGAGGGCAATCAGCGGGGTGGCGCCTGCGCCTGGAACAACCACCCTCTCGCAAATCTACCCCTGTTATCGCCATGTCAGGACCGGCAGTTCTATCTCGGGCATACGCGCCGCAGAGAGGTCGGCGATTCTACTTGTTGTCCTCGTCATCGTTATTATCGTCGCCGATTGTCCGATCGGGCGCAATCTCTTGTCGCAGGACCATCGACGAATATGCGGAAAGTGTGGTCGACGGGCGTCTGAAGATGCAGCCTCGATCGGCTCCTTCGTGCGGGACGGAAATCAAGTCGCGTTCTCGTCCTCGCGCCACTCCACGTTATCGTCGTCGTCGTCGTGACGTCGGAACGCCGTTACCGCTCGCTGGTCTGCGAATCGGTCCCTTGGGATCGGAAACCGCCGAGGGATGCTCGCGGAAATGGTCCGGCTCTCCTACCAGCACAGGGCGTTCTATTGCTACGTGATTCTGAGCGTGTGGATCTTCCTGCTGGTCGCTGGTAAACGCAAACAACGTGCTATCCCGCGCGCCGATATGTGGTCCCACTCTAAATGTAGAGATTGACCCTGCCGCAAAAATTGACGTAATTTCGAATCGTATTGTTCCCAGATCTCGACACTGCGCGTAGACACGCGCGAGATGATTCGTATATATCTGTCCGCGACAAACGAGACTACGCGTCTTACATCTTACATCGCAAAAAGAATATATCGAACTCGCGTCGAGATTGATCGCGTTTCGAAAACAGGAAGAGAGAAAATTTCTTGGCGCTGTACTTACATTTGTTTCTCGGATTTTACGTTCGTCGAATTCTTTCTGGTGTGCTTAAATCTTTCGATCCTACGGTTTTATTTTTAAATATAGAATATACATATGTGAGCTGTCGCGCAGCTACTTGGATGCTTCTCCGCGTTATCACTTTGGTTTTAATAATAGAACTGTAATAATAGACACTTTAGTTTTCAATAGTGAATGATATAGCTGGACGTTATCAGGTGCCTATCAAGGTGACGATTACTTTACTTTTTTTTTGTCGTAAAGTAAGGGAAGTGTCAATCATAGTCGTTGATACACGTTGCTAAACCGACCAAAAAAGAAAACAAACTCATCGTAATCTATTCAATAATCCACTTGAACTTTGCTATTGACGTTATATTTTTCATTGAAATATAAATCGAGAACGGAGTTAACGATTTTCCCTAATGCAATTTTGTCATATATTTTAATATTAATATGTATTATAAGATTAAATTAAAATGCATCAGAGGGAAAGAAATTATATTGTACTCAAATAAAAATAAAAACGCCAGGAAAACGTTGTCCTTTTTAAAACTGGCGCCTAACGATATAAATCATAATAATAATAATAATATAAATAAAATTATATACATGAAATGAGATTTTGCCGTCGATTTAAAAGCTGCCAATTACAGATCCGAGTTTAATAATATTGATATCAAAATGCATTAGACAGGAAGAAATTATTATAAAATAAAAATGATAAGAGAATATTGTTCTTTTTTTAAACCAGTTCCTGATAATATAAATCGTAATAATAACATGAGTAATGATAAAATTATTTTAAATAATATCGTCGATGAAAGATATACAGGTTCAAGTTTAATTATTCCTATTTTCAATACATGTATATACTTTTAGATGAGATCAAAATGTATTAGAAATCGTAATAATATAAATAAAATAATACGAATTCGTCGATTTAAAATCGATCTATCGATTATAGACAATTTCTCTTTTATTGTGCAGGTATGTATAAATATATCGGCGTAGATGATAAAACCTCGATGCAAACGAGAGTCCCAAACAATGATTTGTCGCTACGAGAATTCCCAAGAAACTTAAAATCGGATGCGAAAACGAAGAAGATCTTTCGTTTCTGCAATCTGCCGCACGAGATAGCTGCAGACACCGAAGGTACCTTTATTCAATTATCCTTATATTTTTAAATAAAAAATAATATAATACTTTGAATAAAATTAACCGAAAATGGAATATTTCAGTCACGATGACCAACACTTTCGTATCATAAATCAATAATTCCTCATCAATCATATTAAATGTTACTCTAATATCAAAGAAGTCGATCAAAGCTCTTCATGCATAATCGCAGTAAATAGTAAATGGTACAAAGTCAATAATCCCGTTTGATCTTACTCGAACTAGAAATCGGTATAAATCACTTTCTTCTTGCGTAAGTGCATAGAGCACAAGAGTTTCAAAATTATCTTATTATATTATACGATTGCGTGTATAACGCACATAAAATATCATGCGTAAAATATCGCACCTTATTTCCTTACTTTCTAACAGGGAAGCTCGATAACAATTTGACGCTGAGCGGCATCCTGATCTTCATTCGTCACGGTGACCGAGGTCCTCTGACGCACATACGGAACATAAGCAGCATCAATTGCGGGGGTGAACTCGGTACTTTGACCGAGCTCGAGACCATCTACGAGAACTACGTGAGCTTCGTGCAGAACGCGTCGAGCTACTCCCGAGCCGCCTGGGCCCAGTTCTTGGGTCCGTTTCACGGCCTCCCTGTGCTGCCGGCAAACGCACGCGACTGCAGGATCGGTCAGCTCACCACCCTCGGCATTCTGCAGTTGTTGAAGACCGGGATTGCGCTGAGGAACGCGTACTATCACCGACTCAATCTCGGCAATGGCACCTCCTTCGGCAAGGATGTTATCGTTTACAGCACTTCCTATCGCAGGACCGTACAGAGTGCGGTCGCGTTACTGTACGCACTCTTCGAGAACGATGGCTTTCAGAGTCTGGCGAGGATCAGCCTACAGGAGAGCCAAAGCTATGCGTTCTGCAGCAATGAGTGCGCCTGTCCTGCCGCCGAGAAGTTTCTGAAACAGCACTTGAAGGTAAAGTATATATACGAATCGAAAATCTGAGAATCCGTTCGTAGACTTCCTGTATATATTAGTAAGAGATAAATCATGTTGGACGATCGTTTCCTGTGAATTTTGAACGGTCAATAATCTTTGCAATTATTTACAAATTTATGCGATTGATACGTTCGTTTAAAGAGTACTATTTAAAACATCGTCTTTTAAATTCGAATAATTTTTGTACGAAGTAATTAAAACTCGCATCGGATTTCCCGCGTAGTTTCGTTTCATTTTTTAAAGATGTACGTAAATCGGACTTATTGCCTTTCCACCTTTCCAAGAGAGATTCGATAAATTTACATTTGTACTATTCCCGTCTATTCCTCTTTCCGAGGAAGTTTTAATGACCTAAGATCTCATTTCAGTCTTCTCAGAAACATGTTAAATAATCTGTATCACTCTTCTCCTTGCTTTCTCAGGAAATCCAATAAAATTATCTAGGTCATTCTAGGCTGGCAAACGTTGATTTTTCAGTGCGAGTTATCTAAATAAAATACACGCGATAATAATAATTCTTTTTACAAAAATAATCTTGCCTCATAACTTCCGTTCGCTGTTTGTATGGCACGTGAGAGTATGACACGTGGAGATGTATATTTAATGCATAACAGAATATGAATCTTTCCTAAAATGTGGAGAGATCTCATAATTTGTTTTAACATTTCAATAATTACTCTTCTTATTAAATTCTTGTGGAAAAGTTCAGAATTTTCAATTAAAAAATTAATTATAAAGATTCAAAGTTACATTTAAGTTTCACCTTTATGTAATTTTAACGAGTATTAAAATCAACGAAAACTGTCCAAATCTCCAAAGCCCATTTATAATTTTTATTATTCTATTACTGAATCTTTTATTAAGGTATTAGCTTGCATTTCCATTAGTTATTGATATCAGAAGAATAATTCAGTTGAATCTTAATAAAGTATTCGTGGAGAACACCGGGGGGAGCATTCACGAAAATGTTGAGGATCATGCGGATCTCTGCAGACACGTTACTTTTACTTTCCCCAGGAGACCTCCAACCATCTGAAATCCCATCCGGCCGTCGGGGAGCTGATCAAGCAGGCAGCAAGCGCAGTTTTCGAGCTTCCGGATCAAGCGCAGACGTGCGATCCAAACACGCTAAGGGATGCCCTGTTAACATACGTGTGTCACGGCGCTTCGCTACCGTGCGCGGATCTCGACACCCAACGCACGTGTGTGAAAAGCGATCAGGTTACCGGATTGTTCGCTTACACGGATTGGGAGTCGAAGCAGATCGCCAAGAGTAGCAGCCGCAACAAATACGGGCTGCTGAAGGCCTATGGGATGTTGCGTGGCATCGTCACCTTCTTGCTGCGCATCATCTCTGAGGCCAGGCCCAAGATTGTCCTCTATTCCGGCCATGACAAGACCTTAGAATATCTCGCCACCGCCCTCGGCATAGTCTCCGACGTGGCGACCCACTACGCTTCGCGGCTCGTCATCGAGGTTTACAAGATCAATCCGCGGAACGATAATCGTCTCGCCAGCGATTTCTACTTCCGCATCGTCGCCAACGGCCGGGACCTCACATCGAAGATCCCGTTCTGTAGAAACGCGAACACCTACGTCAGCGACGACGGAGAATTTATGAGCAAGAAGAGCGTTAAGCTGTGCCCAATAGAG
>Ga0157364_1005761_pt1 | contig 12659 bp, 10 predicted proteins | sample AttsexASBM2_FD_111476 | JGI IMG/M metagenome (GOLD analysis project Ga0157364, IMG submission 111476) | Fungus gardens microbial communities from leaf cutter ant in Ribeirão Preto, State of São Paulo, Brazil - Atta sexdens ASBM2 | ecosystem: Host-associated > Fungi > Mycelium > Unclassified ... | reverse complement strand
TGATTGCGTCCCATTATTTACACACCTCGAATCAACACGCGGAAAAAATGCTTGAAACAGCTGAAAACCTTGCTGCAGGTTTGGGTAGTCAACCCAAGTTGTCGAAGGCTCATGCTTCACCAATGAAAACCGCTACCACAACGGTAGCCGCTGGTGAGAGCGATACAGTTGGAAATCCACACCTGAGGTTGTGGGTTGGCGAACGATTCCTAGGTACGTTGACGACAAGTACATATATGCACTTTTCTCTGACTTTTTCAATATTGTAGAGTTGTATAACCGAGCAGGGGACAAGGAAGCTGCGAAGGTGCAGACTTTGAAAAACACAAACTTCATGGAAGCTGTTGTGAGAGTTGAAATGGGAGGATAAAAGTTATGAAGCTGGTCCGATTTCTTTTCATGCCGAATGGACATTGCCACTGCCACTGCCACTGCTCTCGCTTTGCACGCATCTTTTCAGACTTTGCTGAACACTTTCTACATTATCCATCTCTTTTGCTCATAATCCATCGCGTCATCGGTGTTAAGGTTGCCCGATTGCAAAGTCAGATTTTCTATTTTCTGCACTGCACTTCTGTGTATTTGTGATCGGATGAATAACAAATCTCACAATAACAAATCTCAATAAAATTGAATGCCCTCTTTTATTTATGCCACAGCAGGATCAGCCTCAGTTCCACGACTCGCCATCCAGCTCTCTGGGCCCTATAAATGTCGGTCTGAATTAGCGGCCACTGTGACACAAGTAGATACGGACCTCGCGATTGGCAATTCTCTGATACTTGACCCTTCGAGCGAACCAGTTCCTGGCAGTCGAATCTGTCTCGAATCCTTTCTCTGGTTTCGATGCGACAGCTGCAGCAATAGCTGGACTGGACTCTACCAGCGCACGGAGAATTTTGTTATCTCCAGGACGGGTGAAAAATACAAGCGACCATCGTTCTAGAGTAGATTGTTCACCCGGTGGAGGGCTGGATCATTCTCTATTAATAACCAGGGATATGTCGGAATTTGTTCGGCTTACAGGACACGGTGAAGATTAGAACGGAGAATGCCGCCACTGAATAGGGATAGTGCGTCACCGATGTTACAAACCGCGTGGCCAAGTATAGGCTAAGATCAATGTGAGAATATAATATCCCTTTTGGTGTTTAAGTTTGTTGACCTTCACATACTGCCAATCTTCTGACCCAGGAGGAAGAACTTGTAGGCCACCTAGTCGGTTATGCAAGAACGACTGTCATTGACACCAATCAGGAAAAAGGGACTCTTTATTCAAGGAAGCTTACTAAAGACCCGAAATCTGTATGAGCACCAATAGCTCGCTTGTGAGCATCATGCGGCATCGGTGGATTCTTGATGATTCTTGCTTCACTTCCGCTATGTTCGTGCAGTGGGTGCTGTTCCAACAAGGTACCTTCTGGGAGACCAAGCCTATCATTGAAGATGTCAAGGATAGTTTGGTTGACCTCCAAGGATTTCTGCACGAATGGTTTCACGATGGTTACCATTTCGCGTTCAATGGGGGCAGGATATTTATGGGAAGGGTTCATAAATACGTCGTCTTTCGCAATGTTGATGAATTCAACGGTGTCTAGTTCACCCGTCGCATCCACGGCATTGGCTCCTGCAGCTTTGTAACTTGCCGAGTATTTAGTTGTAGAAGAATACTGAGATACGGGACAGTAACTTACCCGAAAGAAGAGCCTTCATCTCCTTGTTCGAACCTGAGTTTCTCCTCAAGAGGTAATTTCATTGCTTCTTCTCCAAGGCTGAACATTGCGTTGACTTCTTCTGTGACTCCGTGATTTTTCAGGCTTGTGTACAATTGTACAGCTCAACAAAATATTGACTGCAACACCTAGAAGACTGATACATACTACCAGAAACCTATATTGGTAGCGGCCTCCCATAATCTGTCCATCTCTTGTTTATCTCGTGTTTTAAGCAAAGCATAGTCGATGACAAGGAGAGGATGAGTGGGGACATTATCAGGGAAAGGAGGGAAGGTGGATGCAGCTACCATGAGTATCGTTCTCTGTGAAAAATAACTGTAAGACGAGTGGACTTGTGGTGGCAGATACGATTTCAAGACAGGCTTTATACGAAACGGTAATCCGGATGAAAGCATGCAATGACACGTCGGAATAACTTCTACCACTCCGATGTGATAGGGCGTAAGGACTTCGTCGGAGCAGCCATGAGACCTCTTTCCTTCTTTAGTACACAAAGGTCCAGTGAAGATCTAGTAAGGCATCTCAGAAGTCCAGATAAGTGACTAATGTGTTATCCAAGAACACAGAAGACAGGTCAGAATGATCTTTGGCTTTAGCTTGTGTGCTGCACTTCTACTAGTTGTACTAGTTGCATATTTCAGAATAGAACTTGGGAACTTAGTAGGTGGAAAACCACCAGAGAATGGCAAGGTGTGCCATTGCCAACACCAGAAGTGGGTGCTAGTTTTAGTTGATTTTCAGAATAAGCTAGTACAGTATAAACCACCAGATTATATACTAGATATTATACCTAGAACAGCTATCTAGAATGTAACTGCTAAGTGAGTTACTCTAGATACTGGTGATTCTTGGATGTTAGGGAATAGAAGTCCATGGAGTTAACCAAGACTAGTAAGAATATCTGAGGTGAATTAGAGAGATGTGATCCACACTGGAAGAGGTTGGGAAGTACAGATGAGAAAAAAGAGGTTATCCATGGGTTGGAACAGATGTAGTTAGAACATATAGCACCTACTTAATTAGTTGCTAGCCAATACTTAGACCACAATTATATAATTTATCTATCACTTTGTCTCACTTATAAAAAGACTCACTTAATAGATAAAAACCTTAGCTATTTAGTATTACAAAATAAACTACTTGTTTGTAATATCTGAATTTTAGATATACTCTTAGAGATTTAGGAGTGATTCAAAAGTTTAATAATGATAACAATGATGATAAATAATGTTGTTAAGTCTGAGGTCTAATTCTGAGACACAGAGATATATATACAAAAGAGAAATAATTTGTATATAAGCTGTTTCTATCATATAATCAAAACTTGTATTTGATGGGGGCTGTCATCTGTCATAGCAGATGTCAGACTAATTTTAGAAGATAACTAATTATATCACTACATTGATATGCTTGTATCCTTATGAATACTTATTGCTATAGAATATACCATATATTATCAGAAACAGTTTGATGAGCACTTTCCAATGCAAGTTTAATTGTGTGGATATGTCTAGCCATTTATAAGATAATAGTCAACAAAACTTTTACAGTTACTGATAGTCTGATATCTTGGTCATTTGTTGTCACTTTTGTATATTTCATATATGTGTAGATAGTCTTCATTTGGTGCTTTTCAGCACAACTTGGTTTGTGAAAATTAGTCTACTAGTTATTGTCAGGCATGGTTCACACCAGGATGAAAGTCCACAAAATGGACTTGGAGATGTGTGAACTTGTGGAATGATCTTGGCTTCAGCTTATTTACTATGCTATCTGTCTGTTGCATGGTTGCAACTTCAGATGATAGGGAGAAGTCTGAGATGGAAGTGAGTCCTAATTTGGTATATTGCTGTTGAACACTAGAGATTGAGTTCAATAATAATTATCTTTGTCAATTATCAGACTAGCAAATTACAGTGTAACTACTAGTCTTATATACAAACAGATATTATAGAAGATGCTTGAGGTTTCAGTAGTAAAGCCCCTATTATCCTGAGCAGAGGTTTCAGTATTGAGACACTGATAGAAGTAACTCTACCATAGAAGACTGAGTCAGTTAGGAGTATCTCCACCATAGAAGACAAAATACCCAGATAGTTGCAGCACCACTATAAGGTGTGTTGCAAGAAAGGTGGCTGCTGTGGAAGGCAGGCTTTAATAATTGGAGGATGATATTACTGTAGGAATGTAATTTCCAGACAGATAGACTTGCATATGACAGTTATAGGAATACAAGCTGAATGAAGTTTGTAACAATTAGTACATATTTCAATAAGTACAAAATACAGCTATTTGTACAATCTAGTGTCAGACTGAGTATGTATTCCAATACAACACATAAGCTGAAGCCAAAGATAATTTTAATATTGTTAGACATAGTTTATATCTTGTTATCTAAGACCTATTAACAAGCTTTCAGAAGTCAGATTGAAAGGGATGCATTATCTTAATACAGGTATTAAAACAACTATAAGGGGATCTCACTTATTAAGCTAAGTAAGTGTCCTATAAGCTAGGCTAATATTCAGGTAAGAGTAGATCTACTTATACAAGCTCTTATATATACTATAGAAGATAGTCTGCCATATAATACAGTACTTACAATACAGACTATTAGATATGATTATTTCATAAGATCTAAACATAATAATTGATGAAGAAGGAAGGGATAGATAGGTATGCAGTAATAGATCAAGAGATATAGATAAGATCACCACTGATAGTATTACCTAAGCATTATCTTAGAATGAACTCTTGAGAGTTTCTCTTACAACAACTTTTAGCTTCAGCTTATATGCTATACCTCTACTAGTTATGCTGATTGCATATTTTAGAAGAGCTACTTAAGATGACTCAAGGACAAGTTCACTAAAATATGATAAGATATGTCATTGCTAATACTGGAATATCTGCTAGTTTTGGTTGATTTTCAGAATAAGGTTTATAGTGTAACTACCAGTTTATATACTAAGTATTTTATCTAGGATAGTTATTTAGAAATAAAGATTGTAAGTGAGTTACCCTAATTCTGGGTAGTCTTCAGATATTGGAATGAAGATTTATGAAGTTAATGAGAAGTTTAGCAAGAATTTTCAAGGTAAAATGGAGAGTATGATCTGTACTGAAAAAGATTTAGAAGTACAGATTATTTGAAATGCATTATCTGTAGATTGAGACAGATGTGACTAGATTGGAATGTGATAGACATCTACATTCCATATATCTAGATAATATAAGAAGACTCAACATTTTTTTGCAGTCAACTTAAAATTCTATAGAAAGTTCATAGTACTGCTATTCTGAGCTATGTTTACAACTATCAATTCTATTATTACCACTAAAAGAATATATAATACAATACTCAGATACTTTGTTCAAATCTAAAACCAGAAGAATTACACCAATGAAAGAAATGGATAAAGAATACCAGGAAATAGGAAAGGAACTAAACCCAAAAAATCCAGAAGAAGTATTAGAATAAATATATTCAACCTTTCACTTATCTATTCAACAAGAAGAAATTTGAGAAGTTATCAGAAAAACAAAAATAGAATCATGAAATTAACTTATTAGAAGATGTACCTAAAGAGCTAAATACTAAAGCATATACAATAATGGTCAAAGAAGAAGAAGCTTTAAACCAATAGCTAGATAAACAACTCAAGGCAGAATTAATTGTGAAGTGTCATATCTCATTCCAACTGTATCTGTCCGAACCCATAGATAACTTCTTCCTTCTTATCTACATTCCTTAACTTCTATTCTCTAACATCTGAGGATCACTAGAAATTAGAGTAACTTGCTTAATAGTCTTTATTTCAGACAATTACCCTAGGTAATACACCTAGTATATAATCTACCAGTTTACACTATACTAGTTATCCTGAAAATTAACTAAAACTAACACTTATTTCTGGTATTAGCAACTACATATCTTGCCACCCTCCAGTAGTTTTCCACCTATTAAGTTTCCCAAGTTCTGTTCCAAAATATGTGACCAGTGTGGCTAGTAGAGATGTAACATATAAGCTGAAGCCAAAAGTTGTTTCAACCCATCTTCTGTGTTCTTGGATAATATATCAATCACTTATTTGGACTTCTGAGATGCCTTACTGGATTTCAGATAATAAGATGTGAAATATATCTAATATGAATTCAAGCTTAAGATATGTAACACTATTCCAAAGAAGAATGGATCTATACAATTAGTACAAGATTACAGAAAGTTGAACCAGCACACAATAAAGAATAAGACATTGTTATTATTAATTGGAGAAGTAATTGACAAGCTCAAAGATGCAAGATAATTCAACAAATTAGATCTTATCTGAGAATACAATAATATTTGGATCAAAGAAGGTAGTAAATAGAAAGCAGCATTTTTGATAAACAAAGGACTATATAAATACTTGTAAATTACATAGATGACTTCATAATACCAGCCAAGACTAAGAGAGAATTATAAGAAAGGACAGTTCAATTCTTAAAGATAGTAGAAAGACATAATCTCTGTTTCAAATGGTCAAAGTATAATTTTGATACCAAAGAAATACCTATTCTAAAAGTAGTGGTTAGATGAGGAGAAGTACAAATAGAAGACAAAAAAGTTAAGGTAGTCAAGAAATAGAAAACATCCACCAAAATAAAAGAAGTGGAAAGCTTCTTAGAGTTTGCAAATTTTCTATAGATGCTTTATCAAGAACTTTAGTTATATAGTAAAACCTCTCAACAAACTCAAAGGAAAATGAAATGAAAATGGGAACAGGAACATCAAAAGGAATTCAAAAAACTAAAATATAATATTACTAGCCAACTGGTACTTACTCTACTTAGAAAAGAAGGAAAATTCCAAGTAGAAACCAACATATTAGAACATGCTATAGGAGGAGTCTTATTCTAGGAAAATAAAAACTAATTACATTTTTGTCAAGGAAAATACAAGTAGTTGAAAGAAATTAGAAGAAATTAGAAGATATATGAAAAGGAACTACTGGCTATAGTGGAAGTTCTGACAAGATGGAGGCAATATTCATTGGACACTACAGCAAAGTTCAAAGTTTAGACTGATCATGAAAATCTCAAGTATTTAGGAAACAATGCAAACTTGATAGTATCTTAAGTTTCAAGACTATGACTTCATTTTACAGCATATTCTAGGGAAAACAAGTACAAGAGCAGATATTTTGTCAAGAAAAAATCAAGTAGACACTAAAGAGAATAACAAAGACATCAAGATATTCAAAAACAAACTATGAAAAAGAAGAATAGTTACAAAAGCAGAAATAACAATGTTTAGAGGAAATCCAAAAGAATAACACCAGAGAACAAGAAGCACAAAGGGAACTAGAAAAATATAATAGACAAGCATGGGAAGATAATGAGGTGATATGCATGGGTAGAAAGATTTATATATCCAACAACTGGAAAATTTGAAAATCCTATAGGAAAATTATGATCTATTAGATATAGGGCATCCAGAATAACAGAGAATGCTTAATTTTATCAAAGAAAACTATTGGTGGCTAGAAATATGAAATAACATTAAAAAATATATTTAAGAATACTAGAAACATCAACAAAACAAAGTTCAGCATATGAAAAAGGCAAGAGAACTTCACCTATTGAAAACACCTTATGAACCATGACAAGAAATCAGTATCAATATTATAAGACTACTTCCAAGATCAAATGACAAGATAATATATGGAAAATACACAGAGTTCCAAAGAAGATTCTTGATAACAGAGGACCCCAATTTACCTCACAATTCATGAAATATTTATACAAGGCACTAGAAACAAAAAGAACATTATCAACAGTGTACTATTCTTGAACAGATAGTCAAATAGAAAGTATTAATTAGGAGGCCAAAGCATTCTTGTGATACTGTATCAATTACCAGCAAAATAATTGGACAAAATAGTTATCAACAGTGAAATTCCAGTACAATGACAAGAAATACTCAACCACAGGATATATACCATTTGAACTTAATTTTGGAAGACATCTATGGAAAGGAGATCTAACAATAAAAATAGAGTTACCAAAGCTAGAAACTTTTCTCAAGAAGCTACAAAGAAGTTGGGAAACAGCAAAATTATCTATAGAGAAGGCAAAGAAAACAATGAAGAAGCAGTTTAACAAGAAAGGATAAAATACTCAGAGGTTAAAGCAAGAAGACAACATGTGGTTAGAAGTAAAGAATATCCAGTCAAAATGACTTTCAAGGAAGTTGAACTAAAAATATTATAGATCTTTCAAGATTACAAAGGAAATTGGACAAGAAGTATTTCAACTAGAATTACCATAAGGATAGGCAATATACAATGTGTTTAATGAAAACCTACTGATACAATGTAAAGAGTTTCAATTTAAGGAACAACATATAGATCTAATACCATCATCTGATTATTAGAATTATAGAAGTTAGACTTTATTTTATTCTCTTTCTCATTTTTTTGATTGAGTTTCCATTTTTGGACCTATGGTTAGGGTTTAGTGTGTTGTCACAGGTCACTGTCACACAATCACATATTATGATGGAAAGTGGTAGAAGGAATGTTATTATACAATATATTATACACATATTGACCTTAAGGCAGACATATGATCATTTAGGGTAGGCTAATAATAGTGTAGCATGGACCACTAGTCTAGAGTATATAAGATAGATGATCCTATACAGAGTTCTCTATTGAGTTCTCTTATGTTAACCAATACAAGGTTTTCTTTCTTTGATCTACTCTAAAATCTTTGAATTGTAATACTGACATTATCAATGAGAAAGAAGATCATGAATTAGGAAAAGTACAAGAACATTGAAAATAAGACAGGAGCATATAATTTTTAGTATATTTGAAGGGGTATGGAAACAGAAATGACCAATAGATAGCTGGAATGGAGTTGCTATATACTAAAGAGACAATTCAAGACTATTAATCAAAGTTTTCAAGACAAAATCTATAAAAGAGAGAGGTAAAACTCCAAATTGATATTTCAAAGCACATCAAGTACTTGAGAAATTCAAAACTCAACAAAGAAAAGAAAGACTGGATGAGGAAATATCACAAAATAATTTAAGAATTGGAAACCATGGCAGATATCCAATTACAAGTTCAAGATATTATTAAACAAGCTAATATAGCTAATAATCAACTAGCAGATATTGAGACTATTTTGTTATAAGTAGGAAAAATATACAAGATGCAAGTAAAAGAAGATATTTATAGTATATTAGAGAAACTATACAATATTATGTTGTTAGACATAGTTTATACTGGAAGGCAAAAGTCCACAAGTTTGGCTTAGAGATATATAGAGTGTAGAAACTTCATACAATGAGCTTGGTGATGTGGACTTCCCAAAATAACCTTAGCTTTAGCTTATATGCTATGTTATCTGTTTGTCATATAGTCATAACTGTTACAACCTTAAGCTAGAGCTTAGATTGCACTTAGGCAAAGACTTGAGAGAAGTCAAGGGGAGTTGTATAAGTGGTAAAGTGTAAGGATACAGGATAGTATCTATGCTATATATACTAGTATGAAATGAGAAAAAAATGTACAGTACATGAGGCATATGAATAAGACAACATGAAAAAACTGTGAGAATAAAGCAAAGTTGTAGCACCTACTATATAAGGCGCTGACTGAGACTACTACGGTACAGCCAATCATGTCGTTATATCCTTTGTTCTTCTTCATGCTGCACCCTGGAGGCATCGATCATAAAAATACCTCCATTTTAGCATTCATGTCCTCATGAATCAGATCAAGACCTCCAACTCTCCTACCACATGTGTAGCCACTATCTTTTTGCTAGGGCCAATGATGACTTGTTTCCTGTTATTGATTGCTATGAAGTATGGCTCATGTGATGGACCTCCTTGAAATATGATAATTTGGTACCCATTTCTTACTGTTTCTGTATTGTGCTTTTGGTCCACTAATGCCATTGCAACTTCTTTCTAGAACATAGGGTCTTGTTCACCTCTGGATTTGAGAGATTGGCAGTGTAGTGGTGGCTTGAATAGTCTTGTTTGTGTTGGACTCTGTACAAACTTCATGTATCTGATGAGATCTTCAACTTCATCCATTATGAAACTTGTTTTTGATGATGAAGATGTTGTTGTGAAAATCTTATATGGCTTGATTAGTATTACTTCCTTATCTTCTACCTTTTCTTCTTCTTTCTTTTTTTCTTCTTCAATATATAGCTCTTGGATCTCTCAAATATTATTGTTCACATATCTGTTGCCTCTTTCCTTGTAGTGATTCAATTTGTTAGCAAGCATCCTCTAGACCTAAAATGCTTATTTGTCTATATCACTTTGAACTAAATATCAAAGGTCTTCTGATATTTGCACAATGTTTGTAGTGTTCATTACTCTATTGTTGGTGCTTGCTATTAGAATTGACCCTTCTATCTCTGTTATCATTGTATTAGCTTCTTCTGCTATCCTCTTGATATCTTTTACCATTCTTTACACATCAATCATTGTTTCTATTTCCTTCAACATCTTGTGATATAGCCTCATCCAGTCTTTTCTTTCCTTCTTCATGACTTGAGCCTGATCTATGTTGTTTAATTTCCTAGAGATATATGGGTTTGGGGAAATGGGTGCTGTAGTGTAGTTGTTGTTGATGGAGATTTGAGAAGACATTTGTTTGTATAGGTGCTTTTAAGAGTTTAAGTGATTTCTTTGAGCTGTTGAAATAGGCTTTTACTCCCCCTCTTTATAGGTTTTGACTCGAATACCTTGCCCAATAATTTTCTATCACCTCTTTTGCATGAGGCAACCCTGTTTCTACTATCCATTGGTTATGTTCATCTCTGTAGCCTTTCCAATGTATCAGGTATTGTATTCCTCTTCCACATTTCCTATGCTTCCTAACTTCTTCCACTTCATATTCCTCTTTTTCATTAATAATTGTTGGTGGAGGTGTTGGATCCTTGTGTTGTTTTTTGAACTTCAGCTCCACACATCGTGTTAGAAGGTCCTCATTGAAAACATTATGAATCATCCATCCTTCTGGAAGTTCCAGTTGAAATACCCCTGAACCAATATCTTTTGAGATCCTAAAAGGTCTGTATCTTTTATTGTCCAACTTCTTTGAGGGTCAATTCAATTGGATATTCTTGTTTTCCAACCACACATTGTTGCCAACCTTCAGTTCTTGAGAATTTTTTCTCTTCTTATTGAATTGTTTCTTCATACTTTTCTATGCTTCCTCCATCACTTTTGCCACCTGTTTCCAACTCTTCTGTATTCCAATCAAGAATTCTTCTACTTGTGGAACTCCCATTTGAACCATGAGGTCCCCTTTCCAAGGATGTCTTCCAAAGTTTAATTCAAATGGTGTTCTTTCTATTACCACATGTTTCTTGTCGTTATACTGAAACTCTGTTGTAGCTGACCAATCTGTCCTGTTGTCCTGTTGATAATTCACATAATGTTGTAAGAATGTTCCTATCTCCTAGTTCATTCTTTCCATTTGACTATCTATTTGAGAATAGTATGCTGTTAATAGTTGTCTCTTTGTCCCTAGTGCTTTTGTAAATTCCTCTATAAACTTCAATGTGAATTGTGGCCCTCTGTCACTGAGAATCTTCTTAGATACTCCATGTAACTTCCATATGTCATCCCTATAGATTTTGCAATTCCTTCTGATGATATATTCATTGTTGTTGCCTTTAGTCAAATCATCTTTGTGAATCAGTCCATAATGACTACTATAGCATCTATTCTGTTTGATTTAGATAAGGGTCCAATGATGTCTATACTGATTTTTTGCCATGGACCTTGCAGAATTTCCAGTGGATGTAATTCTCCTGCCTTCCTTTGGTGTTGAATTTTATTTTGTTGGCATTTAAAGCATCTCTGTATGTATTTCTTGACATTTTCTTTTAGTCCTGGCCACCAGTAAGTCCTCTTGAGTAATTCCAGCATCCTGTATTGTCCTAAATAACCTATATCCACTGAGTTGTGATTTTCTTTCAAAATTTCCTCTCTGATCTTCTTGTTATTTGGAACATAGATTCTTCCTTCCATGTATACCACTCCATTTTCTTTCCATGTCAATCCATCTTGTTTCTCCAGTACTTGGACCACTTCCTTTTCTCTTATGTTATTTTTTTGAATTTCCTTGAGTATATCACATTCTTCTACTGTCATTTTTCTTCCTATTATAGTAATTTTAGCTATCATTCTTCTTGACCATAGTTCTTTCTTTAGGAGTTGTATGTTCTTGTTGTTTTCTTTCATGTTGACTTGATCTTTTCTTGAAAGAATATCTGTCTTGGTATTTGTTTTCTCTAGAATGTGTCATAGTGTAAAGTTATAGTCTTGCAACTTCAAATACCATCTTGCTTGTCTCCCGTTTAGCCTGTAAGGTTCCCAGAAATATTTCAGGTTTTTGTGGTCCATCTAGATTTTAAATGTTTCTGTTGCATCCAGTAAGTACTATCTCCACTTGGTTAGAGTCTCCATTATTACCAGTAGCTCCTTGTCATAGATTTCATAGTTTTTCTCTGCTAGTTGCATTGTCCTTGATAGAAATGCTATTGGTTTCCACTTCCTGTCCTGTTTCTGGGATAGTACTCCTCCTATAGCATATCTTGATGTGTCTGTTTCTACTCTGAATTTTCCTTCTCTTCTGGGTAGTAATAGTACTGGCTGACTCATTATCTTTTCCTTGAGTTCTTCAAATGTCTTCTGATGTTCTTCTTCCCATTTCCAATTTTTCTTACCTTTTAATTCATTTAATGGCTTTGCTGTATAACTGAAATTTTGGATAAATCATTGATAGAAGTTTGCAAACCCAAGGAAGCTTTCCACATCTTTAACCTTTACTAGTGTCTTCCATTTCTTTACTGCCTTTATCTTCTCTTGTTCCATCTTGACCTGTTCCTTCCCTACAATGA
>Ga0157364_1005760_pt1 | contig 12659 bp, 7 predicted proteins | sample AttsexASBM2_FD_111476 | JGI IMG/M metagenome (GOLD analysis project Ga0157364, IMG submission 111476) | Fungus gardens microbial communities from leaf cutter ant in Ribeirão Preto, State of São Paulo, Brazil - Atta sexdens ASBM2 | ecosystem: Host-associated > Fungi > Mycelium > Unclassified ... | reverse complement strand
TTGACCAATCAAGTCAGAGTCAGCGTTGCTTCGCTCATGTTGGACAGTATCGAACTTTGAGTATTTATTCACTGGACGCCATTTTGGCGAAAATTGATGAAGAAAGGGTAGAATACCAGCTTTTACTCGCTGCATGAAATTGCACTTTTAGTGTAAGATAAAAATGGCGTCTCATATTGTTTACATAAAAGTATTAAACTGGTTCTACATTAATCGCATCGCAGCGTCGCAAGCGTTGCGGTCTAATAAACATCTAACTAATTCGACTCTGATTGGACCGCAACTCTTGCAACACGCTTGTGACGCTGCGATGCGACTAATGTAGAACCAGCTTTAGATTCATGTAATGAAAATGAATGCAATTCTATTAAAAAAAATTCTTACTTAAAGATATTGATAACACAAAATGTTTTTAACTGTAGGCTTGCTATTATTTATATATATCATTACTCATAAATTCTCGGATAATTATTTAGAAGATGCCCCTCACCTTCAATTTTAATTATGCTCTGTCGTATTTTTGCATGAAACAAAAGAATCTGACAGTAAAATATCATGCTTAGTCTTGCAAACCGAGATATTAAGCGTTAAAGTTAATGATTGTGGTTAGAAAATCTGTCATACTGACTTATTGCAACGCTACACATGTATTTTACTCCATATTTATTTAAAATCGTTACTTCGCCTCCGATTTTAATCGGAATAAGAAATTAGGTTCATTCAATACATTTTTATTCAAAATAAAAGCCTGCTCTGTTCTTGCTATGTGCGAAAAGTTATAAACTCCTAAACGATAAAAGGGAGACGATTTGAATATTAAACAAACGTTAATATATCGCTGTAGAATCAAGTTGGGGTTCCGCACAATAAAAGGCACAGGGAGCAGAGAACAAAGAATAAGAATTTCACCCTATCAGAAATCATGTATTGAAGAATACACAGTTTCTGATAGGTTGAAATTCTTATTCTCTGTTCTCTGTTCCTTGTTTCTTTTATTGTGCGGAGTCCGAGTAAAAAATGTATGCACATATAGCCATAAAGCAAAAATGTGATCGCACATGCTTTCATCGCGATATTTCGCAGCTGACAGATTTCCTCAACAGTCATCAAATTCAACGTTTAATATCTCGATTCGCGAGACTAGGCACAATATTTTACTGCCAGATTCTTTTATTTTATGCAAAAAACGCGAATAAACATAATTTCACTGAAATTGAAGGTGAAGAATGATCGCGCTGATGTACCGGAGCCATTATAGGGGAGAAAAGAAGCAAGCGGTACGATTTGCGTGGTTCCTATAATTACTTAGTTAATTTTTGTACCGCGTATCACTACATGTAATCGCATTCTTAGTGCATCATGAATGGATGCATTTAGTACTATAATCGCTCCCTGAGCGCCAGTGAACTTTTGCACCTAATTGGCATATTCCAATAGATCCAAAAATATAGACCAAACAGGTGCAAAAGCTCACTAAAGATTTCTCTACATAGAAGTCGTAGACGATCGTGGAGTCTTAAGGCCTAAGGTTTGTTTGCGTCGCATGCTCCAGCTTGCTTCAATGTGCTTCTGCTATAGCTCTTATTCATTTCAATGATCATGTTAGAGTGTGTAAATGCTATGGTAGGAGCATTTTAGAGCATGTTAGAGCATGCGACAGCTGACGCATGTGTTCAACACCCAATGCTAATATACGACGTATTGTAGAATAAACCTTAGTCATAGGAAACCAACCAATCACAATCAAATAAAAAGAGAATACTCGATTAAAATTGATCGATTTCCTATGACTTAAGATTCCACAACCGTCTACTTCTATGTAGAGGATTAAGTGCTCAGTAAATGATTATAGCACCTGATAGGGGTTGCATTCAGTACTACTCACTGAGCGAGTGTGCTCTTGTATCTGGTCTATATTTTTAGTTCTAACGAAATATGCCAATCAGATGCAAGAGCTCACTAAGCGCTCAGGATATATCCACAAACTTGCATAGACTGTGATCAAAATCCCGCTACAAATACTTTAAAACATTTGATGAACCAATTAGAAGAAAGAATTTTACAAATTGACCAATTAAAAAACACTTCAAAGCGTTTGCAGCATCGCGTTGACCGTGTACCCATATCGTACAAACGTATGCATAACGAAAATTATCCAATCACATTTACGTGCATCTTTATAAGAGAAATACAATTGGATAATTTTTTTCTTTATACGTTTATGCGACTATGCAATTTGTATGGATATACTCTCACTGAGCGGTGTAGTACTGAATGCATCCATTGATTGATGTATCTAATAACGTGAATGTCATAGTTATGGCTGCTCCAGTAAAGAAGCGTGAAATTCAGCAGAAGTTGCACGACGATGATGAAAATCACATCTCGTCCAGCAGTGAGGACGAGGAATATGAGATCGCGAATAAACAGGTGAGATAGATTTCCGTTTACTTATGAGATGTCTTAATAATCAAGCGATTAACCTCACTCAGCAAACACGCGGTCGTGTTCTGCTGTCGATCTATTTATTTCATTATTTGTAGTATTTTCGACTATAGCGGATTTTAATCTGATTCGGGTTGGTTTAATGATGCCCCAAACTTTACTATTAGTAGAGCATGTTAAGTTCAATCTACAATTGTATAAGTGTAGTTGATAAGTTGGTTGTATTGTAAGAATTAACTGATCACAGTCGAATATTTTTCTCATATTTGATTATAATTGGCTAATTCTTACCACTACTTACAATTATGCTTATGTGAATGGATTTAACATCAACCAATAGCAAAGCATTAATCTAATCTAGATTGATTTAAAGGGTTTGTCTCGTGGGACACTAAGCAGGTGCTAGGCTGGTTTCAGAATCATCATTTGCACTCAGATATTGTTTTAGCTTTGTTTAACATTTTTGAATAAGGATAAAAACATCTGGGTGATGATTCTAGCCTTATCTACAATAGTTACACGAGTTGTGTTGCATGTCATAAAATTTAGTGTGTTTAGCGGATTCATCAGTTGAATGAACGCTTTTTGCTACTGATATATTCTTCTAGATCCAAAAATTTGATTGAATCTAGAAGAACACATCAATAACAGCGAACACTTACTCAATTGTTGGATGCACTGAATGCAGCCAATGTCAGGAATATTGTTTTTAGTATGGTTGTTGTAAGAATTCTTGTTGTAGAGAGTTGAAGTTGAACTGAGAGTTGAAGCTGAACTTTGTACAAGAGCTCTTGTGACTGCGACAACCATAGGATTAGAAACAATATTCCTGAGACATTGACTGTCCATATGACTATGTTGTAGATGAGGCTTTCTGAATGCAGTCCTGTAGTCAAAAATGCTATTAGTTTATTTTAGTTCATCTAAATGCAGGATTAACATAATACATTATGTTGACATACATGCGAAAATCATTGTTGAAATAATATCATGCAAGTGAAAGCTTTATCTATATGCTATTCTAATATGAATGATTGTTGTTCAATAGAAAATGAAATATTGTCAACTCTATAATTTTTAATATTTAGTCTATAGATCCTAAATCAGGAAAACTGAGAAAAATATTTTTACGAAAATGAAATGTGATGTAAAAGTTTTAAATGCTACATTTATTTTTAAAAATATTTATTTATATTTAAGATCGCCACATCATCAAAATTTCTAAAATTAGAATTTATAGGTCAAAAATCTTGGATATTTTACTTGAAACTGATATGTATTAAAATGCATATAGGTTAGTAAAATTGATCAGAATATTAAACAATTATTTCACATCTAATTGTTCATTAGTGTTACTAATTGAAAAGATTGATCATATGTTGCAATCATATATAGTTGAGTATTCTCCTCATATTCATCACATCAACTGTGATTGGTCAGTTTCTTATAGCTAAAGAATTACTACACTATTTATTAAATAAAGCAGATAAGATAATGCAGAATAATGCAGAAGAAGAGTCAAATGGTCTGTTCATGTTGGAGTCCCTAAATATTTTTGTACTTAAAATGAAATAGATATATATGTATACATTGAAAAGAAGGGAAGCAAAGATGTTGAGTGCGAAAAATGTGCAACGCGAATAAACCTAAAGTAAAAAATTTAAAAGATCTCTTAAAACCACAGGATACTTATAATTACCCCAGATGTTTTCAGAAATCCTAAAAAAAGAGAACAGTGTCTGGGAAAAAATATATGGATGGCAATCCTATCTATATTATACTTTTTCTTATCTATATTATATGAATTATTTTCATTATCAAATCTTGATTGAATTTATATTGTTCAACAGTAATAGAAAAGAGTTAATATGTAATAATTTCATGAATCTGACTGACATTTTTGAGTAGAAGTAGAAACAATATACTTTTGATAAATTTAGATTTTGATGCAATGTGTATGTATACATGCAATAGTAACCTATATATTTATTAATGATAACCAAATATGATATACAAGTTATATTTTTTCATTCTGTTAGTTTCTATAATCAAATTGTACTGATTTGTATCAAGTTAGACTTATTATTTATGTCTGTTGCATTGCAGATAGTATGCAAGAAATTGTAGGAAAAGTTAATAAAATAATGTATTTCTAAGAATATTTATTAATTATTAATACTGTAATAATATTTGAATACTGCAGTAATGTTGAGGAATGGATATACATATATTTATTTTGTGCATTTAACTTTTTTTTTAATATATGCATATACACGATATTGTACAAGTAATACACAATGGCAGTTCAGAATTATTTTTCATATTTTTGAAGCAAATTATTAAGATTATGAATATCACAGTAGGAACAACAAATTGTAAGGTAACTGGAGATCGTATACTCTTAAACTTTGCAATTTTTTTAATTTTTTGCTGAGCTGAAAATTGAGAATTAACGATTAAAAAAAAGGAAACATTTCTGTAATGTTAAAAAAATATTTTCAAATATTTATATAAGTGCAGTAAAGATTTTTAAAAAAGCAGCATTTTGCGCATATTGTGTACATGTGTACTCAATATAATTCATATGTTTTCTCTTTTTCATACGAAAATATTAGAAACATGGAAAGTAAAGATTCGCGACGTTATTTTTATAAGTTTATAAATTTATTGCACACAAACATACTAATGTATAAAAATTAAAAAAAATTTTTTTTTTTAGACATTTATATAAGATACTTGATCTGACATTTCACATATGAACACATCTTAATCTTTTTCTCTTAACATTAAATAAAGGTAAAAATTATAAATATCTTTATACTGATATAAAAAAAAGTTTTATCAACGTTTTTATAAAACAATAATAACTTAATCAAACATTGTTAATTTCTCCTTTTTAAAACTGTGTTTATGAATATTCACAATTCAAACAAGGAAAACGCCCTTTATGTTATTTTTAGTTAATCCCACACAATCATGAACATGTGTTACAAATGTCATACTTATTGACTCTCATTATATCTTCCTGAGATATATTTCACAGAGCCTGTGTATTCTGTACACAACTATCGACAATTGTCAATGTCAATAATTAACCAATAACAAGAACTGAAAAAAAACACGATTCTGCTGATCGTTATTACTTAATGATATTGATAATTGTCGGTAGATGTGTACAGAATACGAACTCAGAACTATAATTCTTTCAAGACTCGTTTTCGAGACTCCTTTTTTTTTGCCGTTTTCTTGATTACTTTCTTGATTGCTTTAGATGAAGCACTTGCTTCTTTTAGAGAGGAAAATAATTCTTTCTGTATTGATTTCACCAGCTAAAGAATTTCTTTTTTGTTTAATTATAAACGAAACGTGATAAAAATATAAATTAACATATTATTGAAAGTTGAAATACAGAGCTACAATAACATAAACTACTGAAAGTAATAACTACATTTGATAACTATAGAAAACAATTTTATGTTTAAATAACAAAATGAATAATATGATTTATAAATTGATACAATCATATGGATCACTTGCATGAGTTACTGCTATCTGTTTAATATTAATATAATTACTTAAAGATAAAAATAAAGTAATCGGACTCAATTTGGGCGTAGACTCAAAACGCTCTATTCACTAAAGAGTGATAGCATTTTGAGTATATGCCCAGATTGAGTCCGATTACTTCGTTTTTATCTTTACGACGTAGAAAAGTATTTGAAGAAAATATTAATCTAAGTCGTGTAATTACCTGCGAATTAATATAAAATATAAAATTTATGTATAGCGTAATTTATGTATTTCTTTCTAATTTGTTTAGAGAAATGTTAAATAAGACGCGTAACATATTTTATTGTCACATTTTTATCAAAGTGGGAAAATGCGATTTTTTCCCAGTCAAAGTACAACATTTCTATATAATTCAAACTATCAAACATTGTCGATACATCAACATCATGTAACATATCAAACTGACATCCATGAATGTTAATTAATTTTTTTGAAATTTGATTATAATCATAATTAACATATTTACTTTATAAAACTAGATAGTGCAATACTGTAATAAGTATAAATTTTAGGGGATAGAATTTCAAGTGGATTTTGAGGGTCGCAATCCACAAGATCCAGACTATCATGGAATTAAAACATTACTGCAACAACTTTTCCTTAAAGCACATATTGATTTGGGTGGATTGACGGATTTAATAATTTCTCAAAATTATGTAGGATCAGTCGTTAAACAATCTGAAGAAATTGATGAATCTGATGATGATGAAGATAGTAATGACATCAATGATGTATTTGGTATTACAACTGTCATTAATGTTTCTGATAAACAGGTAAATAAAAAATTGATAATGATATATAATCATTATCAAACTGAGAAATTTATTATTAATATTTATTTGTCAATTTTATTTATTAAAAAAGTTAATTTTTTTCAGAACATTTTGTGTATACAACAATTGAGACATCTACTGAAACAGCTAGCAGAGGAACACGCAACTGATGCAGTTAATACTATGATAAAAAATGTACTGGAGAACGATGCAGCACAATTGGGTTTGCTCATTAATGAAAGATTTGTTAACATTCCCGCCAAGATTTCAGTACCACTTCTTGAAAACTTAATTTCCGAATTGAAACGTGCCAATAACAGAAATATGCCATTCAATTTTTCCTATTACGTACTTATATGTAAATTGTACAAGTCAGAAGATAAAAGAGCCGGGAAAAAGGCAAAAAGTAAGAATAGGAATGGTACTGAACCATCAATATTGTGGAGTAACCCAGAAGAGGAGATCTTTGCGGAGGAAGCAATTGTTAGTTTCGAATTTTCTGTCGAAGAAGAAGCGGATAGTGGTTTATCCGGAACGTGGACTGAAACGGACGACGAGATGATACCTTATAGACGAGTATTACTTTTTGAAGCTTCAAAATTGCAATCAATATTTGATAAAATACAGAATCAGTTTTCTTAATTAATTTCATAAATTGTGCTAACATTTTCTTAAACGAACAATAACGATGGCTAACAAGAGAAGTTCGACAAGTGTAAAATAAAAAAATCTCTCTTTGCATAAGTTTAGAATAGATAGACCTAATAACGAATAATTTTTTTTATACTTAGATTTATATATTCGAGAGATACCGTATTACGTGTGAAAGCAACGGGCTCATGATTAACAGATCGCGAGTTCAAACTCCGCATCCCGTATATACAGAAAAATTTCGTAATCCATATTGACTTAGCAGGAGTTGTAGAGGAACTCTTTAGATCTAGATCTCTTTGACTAGACATGTAAGGACTGATATGATTCTATCCATATCCTCCAATACTATTATTTGGTTCATCTTTAAACTTATATAAAGTTTGTTTTTTATTTTACATTTACCGAACTTGTGAGTTTTTTGCAAAATTTCCTATTTATGAACGGAAAATATACTTATAGATAGTTTTTTATATATCTGCATATATAACATATATAATATAACAGTACATTACATTAAACTTATAATACAACTTTTACATAATGCTTATATTATAAACTATTTCTAAGAATTTCGCATATGGTTCCTTTTCATTCTTTTATTTTTATTTCTCTTAACATGAAACTTACAAAATATTTGCAAAATGCATCGACTTAGAACTCGTCTGGAGATTTCATTTTCAGTAGTATAAAAATTATTTTTACAGTCGAATAAATAGATTTTGTGTAAATTTAGATTGAGCAAGGCAGATCTATAAAACAAAATGTACACATAATATAACAAATATCGCGTACTGTCAAATAATTGTATAATTTAATCAATTGTTTATATAAAATTTGTCAAGTTTTTGTTGGAATTACAAATGTATCCATTCAATTAATTCTCATTACTATATGACGCTGTGTCTGCAAACTTTAATGATTGCCTTATTGGCTTGGCTCTTCGTCTCATAGTACCGAGAATATTTAACATTTCAGAAACTGCTGGCGGCTTACTTTCTGCTTCTTGTCTTCTTTTCCTCTCTTCTTCTCTTTGTTTCTGAAATTAATGTCTTACTTAAATATGCATGTTAAAATCGAGCAAAAGAAATATTGCATTTTGTTTAAAAATAAATGTCATTCAAAAACAAAAGACATACGGATTTAAAGGATGTTTGAGAAGTTAACGGTACTTTATAATGTATTCTAAATATTTATATAATTTAACTTACATCTGTTTGTTTTAATGTGAAACGTCCGCCTTTAATTTGATTAATAATATCGTCGATAGCTGAAAAATCACATACTGCATTGTATAACTTTTATATATTTACAATAAAACAAAACAATTCATGATCGACAAAATGACACAAGATTGTGTATAATTACCAGGTTGTTGCGCAACTGTAGGTGTTTTTTTCGGTGTAATACCAAGCATATTTTCCATATCGCTTACAGCTGAAGTCAGTTTTTCTTTAGTTAACAATTTTATTGATGACTGGCTAATTGTCGACATCGGTGGTGGTGGAGGAGGTGGCGGTAACGGTGGCGGTGGCGGTTTTGAAACTTTCTCCTCTAACTCTTTGATTTTCTGTTTTAAGCAATGTACAACGTTTTCCAACTCTTCCATCGATTTCTCCGCTCTTTCGGCTCTCTGAACAACTACTTCTAACTCTGATTCCGCGAGCTTTAATTTTTCTTCGACAATTTCAAATTCTACATTCGATTCTTTCTCCTCTAATTTCTCCTGTAACATCTGTATTTGAGAAGCATGATTTTGCTGTTCTTCTTCTAATAGCCTCTTTAGGGATTCCACCTCTTGCAAAACGGTTAACAATCTCCCATTCGGATCGTCTCCGACCCCGGCCATAAGAAGAGCGCTTTGGTGCGCTAAGATATTTCGTTCTTTCTGAACCTAAATAAATAGCCAGCTATAATCAGCGCATATATGAAAATGACTACTATTTTTAATATTATTTAATTCCCCAGATCTTATTCTTTTCTTTTCGCGTTTAAAAAGTAAAAAAATTCAATTTCTTATTTTAAGATAATCTAAACAGTATGAACAATTTTTAATACTACGAATTGGACAAAGTAATTCTTACAAATTTTTTGTTGCTGAAAATGAATTCATAAATGAAATTCCTTTCTCTATCATATTATGTTTCGAGAAAATCGAGCCTAAATGTGCCAAAAATTTTTTAGATACTTTTGAACTAATGTGTCTCAAAAACAAAATGTGTGATAGAATAATTTCATGTACGAGTTTTTGTTTTAAATTCGTAGATAAATATCTCTTTGAAGACCGCTTATATACAATTTTATTAATCACTTGTAATGGTTTGTAAGATTGCTGATTATGAAACTGAAATCAAAATTATCATATATAATTTAAAGAATTAACAAAACTTGATTTGAATGAAAATAATAGCACTATGGATTCTATAGAAAAAATATAAGTATAAGTGCATTGCATTATTTTTCCTTATTTGTTGAAAAAAAAATACAATATAAGTTTTCAAAAGATTACATTTATCTACGGATAAATCTTTTGAGGACTCTTCTTATCATTATAACTATTACTTTTTTGCATAAAGTAGCCAATACAATAGATGAGTTTTTATTGCTAAAAACGTATAGTAATTAAAATTGCTCTATCACGTCACGTTTTAAATTTTATGTCAAAAGTATCTAAAAAAGTTATTTTTAGCATTAGATTCAATTTTTTTCGAAAATATAGCGTTAGAGCAATTTCATCCACAAATTCATTTTCAACAACAAAAATCTGTAGATTTTACTTGTAGTGTATAAAAAAAAGTTGAAAGGAAAATATCTAAAAAGGCCAATTATTGAGGGAGTCTAAAAATGGCCGTAAAAGGACACTTTTAAAATTTGTACAATTATCATCTTGAAAATTCATACGTTCATAAAAGAAAGCTTTTTACCCAGAAAAGCTTAAAAAAATCTAAAAATAAAGTAGGTTGTTTGAATGCTTTGCAAAAAGTTTATTTTATTTCTAATGAACAACAGATTTTGAATTTATGATTGAAAACGAAAGGTGTGTTTATATTTAACACATGTTGAACCATTAAATATTATTATACGTTAAATATATTAAGACTACTAGGGAGATCCACAAATATACAGGATGTTCTACCCAAAACAAAGCACCGAAATATATCGAAAATTGAATCCGGTAGGCAAAAATGTTTTAGATAAAAGTTGTGTGTGCATTCTTGTGTACGTGATTTAAAAGTGGAAAAATAATGGTAAAATCAATTTAAAAAAAAAAAGTTTTTTTAAGGGATTAGACTGATGTGACTAGCTATAAAAATAGATAATTTTTAAGCGTGGATTGCAGGAGAAGTAATAAAGTTGCAGACTTGTGTTTTGGTATCTCATTCAAGTATACATTGCATATAAAATATGCAAAAAAAAAGAAAAATAATAATCTTAACATTATTTATTAAAATATCATGAAAGATTAATTTTTTTCGCATCAATCATTGGTCGATGATTCCGCCATATTGGATCGTATGAAATAAAAATAAAAAAAAATTACTGCAGTGTATTGTATTCTCTAGTATTGACCGAGCTTATTCAAAATTTATTAAAATTTGACTGAAAAAAAATTTTTTTAACTTTTGGTTTGACTTTTGGCACAAATATTGTTAATTAATTTATTAGTATCTTGCAAAATAATAATGATATTGTAAAAATCCTCGGTCAATACTTAGAGAATACTATAAGGATAATAAAAAAAACCAAAATTTAAATCAATCCGATGAGTACATCCTGAGAAACCTTCGACACCGTTTTGAAAAACAAGGTTTCAAGAAAAACGCATTTAAAGTTCTACAACATAATCTTTATTTCATATAATGCAAATTTTGTAAGCTTTGTAACTTAGAAACTAACTCGAATTTATACTTAGACCTTTTTACTTAGACCTTTTGTTCCATATTCTATAGATTTCAACTACTTTTTATTAATATAAAAAAAATTTTACACTAGTCTAATCCCTTGATCCTTTTTTTTTAATGGAATAATATAAATTTTTTATGATATGTGATATGACTCCTTTAAATATTCTACATATAAAAGTGTTAAAATAGATATGTCAAAGAATCGATAGTTTATGAGATATTTAATATTATTTTATATTAATATGTATTAAATAAAATGTAAAAAATATTTCGTGAATTATTTTTTTTTATATCTCTACCTTAACATGTTTATATGCAAAATAATTAAAGGAATCATATTATGTAAAAAAATCATATCATTCCATTAAAAAAAGTGGATTTTACTATTATTTATCTTCTTTCAAGCCATACAATTTCAGAAACATTTTTGCTTACCAGGTTCAGTTTTCGATATATTTCGATGTTTTGTTTTGGATAGGATATCCTGTACATTTGTGTATCTCCCTGGTAGTGTATTCTTACAATATTTAATAGTCCAACATGTGTTAAATATAAACACACCATTTCGAAATCTATGTTCATTAGTAACAAAATGAATTCTTTTTCAAAGTATTCAAATAATCTACTTCATTATTTTGAAAAGATTTCTCAAGCTTTCTTGAGTAAATAAGCCTTTTTTTCATGAATGGACTTTCAAGATGACTGCATAGGTTTTAAAAGTGTCCGTTCACAACTAAAGTTGGCCATTTTTAGATTTTTCCTTTGTCGAACAGTGCAATTATATATTTTATATATATATATATATATATATATATATATATATATATATACCACCTTGATCAAAAAGTTCCCGGAATTAGCACCAGGTGATGCTCTGAGTCAACTGATTTGAGTTCTGTTTTTTTGGTTAGGTTGCCACATCTATCATTGACATTCTCACTAAATTTTATCATCATAGCTTTTGTAAAAGTTACGCCGTCTTGAGTACATCTACCTCTGTATTTTCGATTTTTTACAGTTTTAAAAATGGAGTTGAATTTGCAACAACGAGTTTGTATTAAATTTTGCGTTAAAAACGAATTCATGGTATGAAAATCTTGGAAATGTTCACCTGATATGGTTCCCTGCGATTTTTTTCTGTTCGATCGAGTCAAAAAACCATTACGGGGAATGCGTTTTAACAGCCGAAAGGAGATAATGGAAAAATCGAAGACGGCTCTGATGGCTATACCGACAATAGAGTTCCAGAAATGTTTCGAAAGCTGGATCAAGCGCTGGCATAAGTGCGTTGCAGTCGATGGGGAGTACTTTGAAG
>Ga0157364_1005759_pt1 | contig 12660 bp, 9 predicted proteins | sample AttsexASBM2_FD_111476 | JGI IMG/M metagenome (GOLD analysis project Ga0157364, IMG submission 111476) | Fungus gardens microbial communities from leaf cutter ant in Ribeirão Preto, State of São Paulo, Brazil - Atta sexdens ASBM2 | ecosystem: Host-associated > Fungi > Mycelium > Unclassified ... | reverse complement strand
TCTCTCTCTCTCTCTCTCTCTCTCTCTCTCTCTCTCTCTCTCTCTCTCTCTCTCTCTCTCTCTCTCTCTCTCTCTCTGGTGTCATAACGTTCTGCGTGCGGATCCCTTGTAAGTCTCAGCGATAGATTTTAGTTAGCGCTCAGTAAGATTTATAATCACCTTGTGTTCCCTGCGAGATCGATATCGTTTACTGTTCATGACATTAGAATTGTTCGCATCGTCAGATAAATGTTTATGTAGTAAATTTTCTTAGTTTCTCTAACCTTGTAATGCTGTTATCTGAGCCATCATACACATGCAATCACGTCTCTATTTTTAATCTGTATGTTATAACAATCATTTGAGTTTGTATTAAACCGCCTTATGGTAATATGAGTCAGAATCATTGAGTAGCATTTCGTATATTTAACGATTTCCCGCTAATTGTCTTTCGCCGTTAGTTATCGCAGACGCCCAAACACGCTCGGCGCTACAGGAGCCACAATGTAACCACATGCTGCCGCGCACTACTGCTTTCTGACAAAGTGGATAAACTACAACTAGCAACGTCCACTTTTCTTAGACGGGAAGCACAGACTACTACATAACGCATAAGAAAATGAACCAATCGAAGTCTTTTATTTCCTTCCTTTCTGCGAAATAAAGGACTCTGATTGATGTTCTTACTTCATGTTTTATATGTTATGCAAGAGTCTGTGCTCCACGCTTTAGAATACACTTTTCAAGGCTGGAGATGATAAATCAGTATTTGGTTCATATAATCTGCTACATGTAGTATGAATGTGCATTTTGCAATTACAGCTTTTGGGCCGTCATGTCGTCTCTAGTCCTCTCTTAGATTTCTCTCTGGTTATACTTTAAATCATATATTACTAAACAAAGTATAGTCTCTTGTAGGTGAAGCTGAGTAGATTGACAAAGAAGAATAGATGATCATAGTTAGTAATGCGTATGACTGAGAGGTGCGTGCGCAGGCGAATTATACACAGCTACCAGCTGCAGCACATCGGAAATATGAAATTAAGGTTAAGGTGCCATTAAAATAAGAAGAAGAATTGACATACTTATTATTTCACTTTTACAATAATTAAAGAAAATAATTAAAAATACAATAATTAAAAAAAAAACAATTACGAAACCTAACCTAACCTCCAAACATTATAAATTCCGTATATTAATATTATACTCACAAATAATTATACATGATATGTAAACGCCTGATTTTTTTTCTTTGCAAATACAGCAACATTGCCACTTATAATTTCTATTCGTAGAACTAAACACAGTTCACAAATAATTAACTAACTGCTTTCTAGTTTATGATAAACGGTACACTTTATTCAACTTGAGCATTCACCGCGCACGCATATCTGATTGTATGGAGCATGCGCATTACAATCTACGATCTTCATCTCTCCATTCTTGTCAATCTTTTGGCTTCAGCCGAGTGAACAGGAATTATAGACCTTTGCTGTGTCTAGTAATATATGATTAAAACCGAGTTCACACCTTGACGGAAAAGTGGAAACCAATCAGAACGCGCGGAAGGACAGAAATAGACAAGCGAAATATACCGCCTATACTACTACTGCGAGTTTCGATTTGCTTCCGTTTTTCCGCTTTCCGCTTTTCCATCAAGGTGTGAACCTGGCCTATGGGTTATACTATGGCGGAATTGCGGAAATTTCGTGATTGGTCATGACTTTATTCCGCCGATTCTGCTGTTTTCTGTTGCCCAAATTTATAATAACAAAAAGTTGTAGACTACCATCTGATTTGCCGCTGCTTTTCCGCTTTCTACTTTTCCGTCAAGATGTGAACGCCCCCTCACATAAAACACAGAAATGCGAAAACACGGAAGACAAAATTAATTAAACTTTAGATTTCCGCGTTTCTGTGCTGTTCTTTGGCCTGTTTTGATCTTCTGATGTTACATACAATTTGAGCGGAAAGGGAAATTAGAAATTATTAATTTTTAACAGTATTTATTGGTTAAAATACTTATATTTAACAAGCTGAAAAAATAAATATGTTGATAAAAATTGCAATGAATTAAGTGAATACAATTTTTTTTAATGAATATAAAATAGTATATTTGTTACTATATCGTTCCGCTTTTCCGCGGAAATTGTGCTCCATGTAATATTAAGAGATCAAAACAGGCGGAATAAAACGTGTGAAAACGCGGAAATCTAGTAAAGTTTAGTTAATTTCGTCTTCCGCGTTTCCGCATTCTGCGCTTCTTGTAATGGCATCCTCAAGGTGCAATTTCACGCAGCGAGTAAAAGCTTTTACCCATTCTCCATCAATTTTTGCCAAAGTAGCAAATCCAGCGAATAAACTCAAAGTTTGATACTGTCCAATTATAGCATTATTCGTTTTGTCTTTCGGGAGCTGCTCGGAATCGCTCCGAATCCAGTACTTGAAATGTAGGATTCACACTATGTAGGACATTCGTCATACGGCATAACGATAAATATCGTAATAATAAACATCAGAATCGTATGGCGGATGTCGTGCATAGTGTGAATCTTGCATTTCAAGTACGCTGGGTTTGAGCGAAGCAATAATTTACTTGGTATAGCTCACTTGATTGATCAAATATTTCGAAGCATTTTTTGATTGGTTAACTTTTCGAATTGTTCAACGCTTTTTTATTTATAGCATAATGGAAGTAATTTTGCCAGGGAAATTTTGTTCCATGAAAAGGAAGGAAGCGATAGTTTTAGCTTTTTAATGCTAGATTTTAATGTTAGAAATAAACGGAACGGCATTGCAATAGACTGGCAGTAGTGTAAACAGACATCATGGACAAACAAAATTAAATTGTCAATAAATTTTAAACGAAAGCAGCAGCTAGTTTTTTCGAAAAGATGAACTAATTATGGAATCACCAATTCAAGCAATTTGACCTCTTGTTAAAAATTATATTATAATTTAATCATTATGATGAATATCGGATTTCTTTTTTTTCTTCTTATAACGGAGGGAATAAACACTTTTCTTTGTTTGCATGAAAAAGCAGCTTCAAGCTGTGTTCCAAAATTGCTAGTGCTAAAAACATATAGTATACAAAAATTATATTATAATTTTAATCGTTACAATGAATATCTTCTTTTCTTTCTTCTTTTTTCTGGTTCCGCAGCCTGACTAGGTCACTGATAATCTTCAGAATTGAATAAATCGAAAATTGGAATGCAATGCACCGGCCACCTCAAACCGGGCAGATGTAAAAGATGATGCAATTAAAATAAAAATGAAAGGTGGCCTCTAGACACTGGACGTCTATGATGTTTCGGCGCCGCATGAACATACGTCCAGACAAATAAAGGGGCTATCAGTAATGTAATGGAATTGCACAGTCTCGAAGCTGGCCGCGCTTTTCAAAAATATGATTGAGGTGATGCAACATCCGAAGCAAGGCGAGACGCATGTCCGACCCGTTTGAGTGGCTTACGGGACTAAAAATATCGGAGAATGTATGAGAGTGCATTCATATACGCATTCATATATGCTATATCCATTGCTTTCTCAACTTCTAATCGCATAACCTAAGATTATCGAATGGATCTCTGTTACTCCTTTTTAATACTCCTTGCGTTATTCCGTTTCACTATCTGCTCATGAGACGTCAATCTCATATCCGTTTTTATGACAACATGACAGAGCCAATCACGGATCGAGTCGGCATTGGCCGATCTTTACTTTACGATCTTTAGTACGGACTGATTGAGTTATGGTTCCAGCACACCAGCGCGATGTTCGTCGCACGCGACACGCGATATTCAATGACAGTATACCTTTAAAATGAGAATATCGGTAAAGCTATGTACTCATTGGATATCGCATGTCACGCGCGACAAATCGTGCTGGTGTGCTGGAGGCATTAGGTGCCATCCCATGTACACAGAATCGGAACGACGGAACAAATTTCTTACTAAGGTTGCGTTCGGGGAGACGCTATTCGCGCTATTTAACGCTATAAACTGTTTGCGGAGCTGCAGATAACGCTAACAAAAACGACCACGATCATTACGTCACTAATGATAGCGTGTTACGTCACAACTGTGCGCTATCAATGCTATTCCTTCTGAGGAAGTATATTATAGTATATTAGTAGCGTTAGCATTTCACAAATCCGAACGACCTTAGCGTAGCGTTGATAACATTTAACATTCGTCAAAATTAGCTTAATGTTTGAGAGGATGTTCTCGAGCACCAAACTTTTCTCTCTTAGAATTTCGTAGAGTAAACATACGTACATAATGCATGAATTTCAAATTTTATCATAATGAATGCAATCTCAATTTTAATCTCTGCTTGGGTTGATTAATGGCTTGCCACTAGGCTGGAGTGAACGTAATTCTTGCTTGTGTATCATCTTTAACTTTTCAGTTTCTGCGAAGTTCAATTTATGTATTTAATTTCATTATAAATGTGAAAGTCAGAAGTATTTTGTTACTGACAATTTTTAATTCTCGGAAAAAAATTACTATTGGGATATAGCGTGGCAGAGTATTCCGCTACAGATGCTTAAGATCCTTATTAAATGTAGATATGTTTCTTCTTCTGAAATCGACTATGGATGCTCAAGAATTCTTTCTTATATCTGATTAATTTACTCAGAGTAACTACTAATTTTTTTATTTAGTTTACATTATTCACTCCAGCTTAGCGGCAATAAACTATTATAGAGATTGCGATTGAGATTGCATTCTGTTATTCACTACGAGAAAATAAAAAATTTACATTACAAATATTTTACAAAAATAACCTTAAAAATAAAATTTTAATCATAGGGAAAAGTTTGGTTGATGATTGAAAACAGAATCTCCTACATTAATTTAACTTCAATGAATATATCTTTCTGGTTAAACGCTACCAACGCTACGCTAGGATCGTTCATGAAGCTTGCTAATGCTATTGGCTTTAAGAATAGTGTTGGTAGCGTTTGCATTCATAGCACGAATAGTGTTTCCCCGAACATACTCTAAGGCTACATTCCAAAATTTCCTCTCCGAGGAAAATTTTACTTGAAATATATAGTACACATCACGTATACTATAGCATATAGAGTAAAATCTTTCTCAGAGAGAAAAGTTTGGAACGTAGTCTAAAAAATTGAGTTCACTACAATTCCGTTCCGTAAGAAATTTCTCTACTTGTCCCATATAGCGGAATGGAAACAGACGGAATGTCGTAAACTAATTTGTTTAATTTAATCGATATTTCATTATTTTAATGCGACTAAAAGCAATAATATGCAATAATATGCAATTATCTTATCTACAACATTACTTTAAGTATTCAAAAATACTGAATTATAAGAGTGAGATCAATTTTGTTATCAAAATTTCATTGCGTTCCGATTACATGGGACAGGTAAAGAAAATTTTTACGGAACAGAATGGCATGTTTCAACTAAGTTGGTTGAATCTAAAAATTGAAACGAATATTCAGAAACTTTTTTTGTAAATAATCTACAACGATGGAAAAGTAGCATTATTACTAATGTTAAAATTATTGTGAAAGGCAAGAAATATGCCAAGTTGGCATGCTATTCTGATATTTAAGAGTATATGAAAATTTTATTTCGCTTATGTTTTATTGTAACAGCAGAAATATATAAGAAAACAAAGATTCTGGATACAGTCAATGTTTTTTTTACAAAGAATGAGGCGTCTTCAAGGCGCATTTTGAATATTAAAAGAAATGTTAGTTTTTTCTAGCTTTAATATAGTCTTGATATTCAACGAGGAATATCGCCGAACCGCACGTACCGAAAAATTCCATACAATCGTGTATAACTGTGTACAATGTGTTTTCGGTTAACTGCAATAAGAACCATAATTCATGACCACGTAAGTCACATGCGTCTCCTTAAACGAGGTCTAAGAGAAAAGAACTGCCTAGAAAAATAATATTATAAATATCGATTTAGCCGCTTTAATTTCTCATTCATTTCTACAATATACATATATAATTCAAACAATTTAACGAGAGAAAATACAATACAAAAAGGCACCTGGAAAAGCAGGCTAATTCGCGTAAATATACGTTGCCAAGTCAAGATCTTGAGGCTTCTATGAAGACACTTGTGTTGCATCTTTAGGCACATTTCGCTATATACTTTCATGCATTGTACACAAAACGGATCACAAAGTTAAAATTAATTAATTTTCGTATCGTAAAATTAAATACACGAAATTCAAGAATCACCGATTGCTGAATATTTTCATAAGCAATAGTTTCAAAGACTTTCAAATAATGTATAAAAGACATTTAAATAATTCGCTCAGCCAAATTTTTTCTAAATATTTTTTAAATGCGTCCTTTTGATCTTTAAGATTATTCGATACTCATAAAAAAATTTAATATATCTTGATCACTTTTTATAAATGTTTTCTAATCTCACTATCGGAACGTTTACAATTTTTTTTCTGATTCTTTTGAAAACTTTCAAATACTTTTAAAATATAAAATTTTTCAAGTGATCAGAATATCATAATTATTCAGTTATCTGTCACAGCATCTTTTAGATTTGGACTTATTGGGGTTCGCGTGCGCGCTTTACTTCGACCAATTTACAGAATTAAATAACAAGAAGTCTTATTGTTTCACTTTTTTATGAACGACCGCACTGTTCACACACTTGTCCATGAAGTTTCGTTTGCGTTAGGTTAGGTTCCGCGCCCGCTGGTAGCGATAACAGTGAACCCGGTTCCTTTGCGCGATGATGTCCACCATATTCGCTTGACGAAATGCTCTCGTCAGAGTCTAATCCCGCACCACAGCTTCTTGATGCCTTAAGCAGCATCGATTTGTCGTCGTTGTCATAGTCATCATTTTCGTTCATTCTTGTCTTCAATCACTCGTGTCTTCAATCTTTCCTGCGCTATCTTCTTGATTCTCTTCTTCAATTGGATGATTCTGTTCTGCGCAATATTTGCTGGAACCCAACAAGGACTGTCCTTCCAAGTTGGAACGTCGACTCGGCTTCGGAGGACGTATCGATAGAGCTTCCTTGTCAAATTCTTGTTCAAAGATATTCGCTTGTCCTCCGTTTTGGATTTGAACTCGTTGGGCACTTTCGATTTTATCCTGCAAATCAGCCTGAGTTCATCCTTGGATAGCCTCAATATTAGGCTTTTTCTGGTTTTCTTCTGAAGCAGTACAATTTTATTTTCTTCCAAACTCATCGAAGAGCATTCTCGATTCTTCTCTTTGTTCTGCTCTTCATCGTTCTTCGCATCTTCATCCAACAAACCAGTTCAGACTGCGTGATCTTGGCCTAGCAAGTGGTGATCGTTGGACGATCGTGGAAGAGACTGACTTCTGCTCCTGAGCCTGTTGATCCAGTTCTAGCGAATGAGAACGCGTTGATGGTAAGGATGGCTGCCGCGGCACCCACCATGTACTTGAATTTGAAGCGCGGCGACGTGGGTGGCAGGTCCATCAACCACCGGGATGGACTCGACGACTTTCTAAGTCTACAACACGAAAATAGAACTTATTGCAAAATCATGACTCAGCGAGAAATGCGTTTCTCGTTTGCTTTTTTCAGTATTAGATAAAACAAGGATATTCATAATCTCATTTCTTTTAGATATCTTTCATATATCTTCAATCAAAATATTAAAAATAATTTTTAGAAAGTTTAGAAAAAATAAATATTAATTTTGAATTTTCATTGATTTGTTATAGAATCTACTCTATGTATATATCGTATCATTCGAGAAACTAATATTTTCATTTTATATCTCTACAATTCTAATATTTAGAATTTATCTCAAATTTTCTTATATCGAACACCGAAGAATTATCGGATTATATCATGCAAAATTATATCGTGCAGTTTCACATTTAGATCAATAAATATAAAATCAATCAAATAAAATAAATAATATAAATACTATATATGTAAACATTGACGTCTACGTGTGAAAAATTAATATTATTGCATTTGCTAGTATATATATTCTTTAAATTTTCGTAAAAAGTTAATTATAGAATCAACAAAATTTGTTATTAAGATTAAAAATTAAACGTAAAATCTTTATGTTGATTAACTTTTAGCAATGTACGAGTATTATCTATTAGTTAAGAGATATTTAATTAAAGGATAATTTTTTTATTCTACATATAGACTGGAATAAACATCTGACATCAAGTAGAAAAATTTATCTAAACCTTCACCTTAAATTATACGTCTACAACACATATATCTACGTGTAACATGGAACTGAAAAAGTGCAACGATATCAAAGGTACCAGGGACTGATTTAGCACAAGGATTTAGCAAAAGCGATAGGATAGTGATATATTTTGTCACCGTTTAAACATTGATAAAGAATTTGTATCGCTGACTGACCTAATCGTGATTGTCATAGAGCGATTCACAATCTTGGCTGCGTGAAAACAAAAATTAGCATTGCGTTAGTAGAGCTCGCTTCAAAATCGCATCGTAAATCGACTCGTTAGCGGCCAGTGTAACAAATTTGCTAATTTTTAGTAATTCGGATCAAAAATATTTATTATTATCTGAAATCGCTTAGTTCTCTTTTGAATATTTTTAAGAAATTTGAACTTTTTATTAAAAGATTTTCGGTCTATTACGATAAATCTAGTTTGTTATTTATTATTGTATTATAAATTTTCCTTGTTCAATTATTTTTAATAAAATGATTCCAAATTATTGATAAACTCTTTTTATTCATAATAATTGATTTAACATCAGATTATCAATATGTAGGTCAAGAGTTCTTGGTATCGAGGTGTTAATGTATTCTGCAAATTTTAGATTTTTTTCTTGGACATTGTCGATTCGCTCAACGTTATATGCTAAATTATCAGAGATAATTACCTGCTCGATATAGCTGTGGGCAGGCCGTCTAGTCTCGCCCGTCCATGGAATCTTTGTCGCTGTCTCTGCTTTCGTTGCTGTGCATTCGCTGATAGTTCGACTGTCGCATATTTGCGTTAACTGATGTGCTCGGCTGGGTCACGTCCTTGGGAGCCATGCTGCGTGGAATTCCACTAGACAGATCTCATAGGTATCTCACCTCGCGTAAACCTGCACAATGATGAAAAGCAACCATTAAAAAGTTATCTTAAGTATTTATCATATATCTTTATATGTATATATTTGTATTATATTATTTTGTCAAAGTAAAATAATTAAATAATTAATGAAATTATTATAACAATTATTTTGTAGTACAGTAAACATAATTGTATTTAAAATTGTATTTAAAATAAAATTATTAATCTTAGAAAGCGACTGGTAAATATTTCAGCTATAATTTATTTTAGAGAATAGAAATTATCTTCTTTATTCTGATCAAAGTCATTTTCTCTTAACAAAAAAAAAAGAAATATAAAAAAAAATTAATTACAATACTTTATCTTTCTCATTTGTTTACGCAGACGTCTTTATAATCATGAATCCAACGAACACTGTCAAAATAGCAAATGTCGCGCGCATGTCTTCAGGAAATTCTTCAGGTTCCGGCCATTAAAAATTGTCAATGATCGAGATTATGTTGCATTGTGATTGCAGCGCGGCAACAATTTTCTATACAATAATAAAAAATAAATTGATACTATACTTCGCAAAATAAATTAAATACTCTCAATACTCTTTTAGAGTATTTTCATTTGCTGAGAAAAAAGATAATTAGTGAAAGATATTTTTTAAAACTTTCTCTTCTTTTAAACTTTAATTTTAAATTTTCTAAAAAATGAATTGAGTTAATTGAGAATTTATTCGTTTCTTTTTTGAGACTTCGAAATTGATAAAATGAAAAAAGCAAGCATATATTTTAAATAATTTAATAGTGTATAATTAACTCTTAGTACACACTCTGGCAGTCCGTATCTACCAACATCAGGATATTTGTAACCCAGTTTTTCTTTTGCTTGTTTATCGGATTGTGATGCATCGATTTTAACAAACTTTTTAATCTATCGTTTGAAGACTGAAAAAAAAAGAATTTTTGAATTAGAAAGTCTAAAATGTCGTAGCACAAAAGATATTTTGCAATAAATGAAAAGGGATCGGAAGAAAACGTGAACTATGAAAATCGGATGAGATTACGCTAATCCCACTGTGTGTACTGAGGGTTAAAGAAAACTGTAAAAATATTTCAATATTTTTCTAACAAAAAAAAATACGATGAAAGATATTCAGACTCATCCTATGTACCCAATCCTTGCACTCGCTGTCTTGTATACACCTCTCCAAAGCCTGGAATGTAAGTACGAGGAGGAAGTGTTTGGCCTGCCTGATGCTCTGTAGCAAGTTGTTGTCAAACTTGCCGGCCTCAAGCCTCTCGACGTCGATGAAAACCTTAAAGTCCCGCAGCTGTAGATATACCTTCAACAGATTTGCCAATTGCGAGTTGTATGATTTACAATAACTGACGAAGATGTCAAGGGACTTGTTAGACGATTTGTACTTGCACAAGCTGAATTGATTGCTGATATTCTTGATATTGATTATTGATATTCTTGATTCTCGGCGTCAAATATTCTGAGCCGATGAATACTATTGGTGATGCCACACTCTGTCAGTAATCGATTCTCCGAGAGATTTCGTATCGAGTCCATGTCTACTTCGGCGTTCAGCATGCTATACGTGTAAACGGAGAACCCCTGGTTGATCGAATGCAGAAAGCTATTCAAATTACCAGTGTCGCGACTACTGTAATCAAATTCTATTTAAATTAATTCTATTTGAAAAATAGAGCTATGAACGAAAAAAGAGATGGCATCAGCAGTATATTGTAAATTAATTATAATTTTTTACTTGTACTTTATTCGGCATATTCTTACAATTAACTATATTTTGAAGTAAAAAATGCTACTACAATCTTCAAGTTACAATGAAATCGAACTTTGACAAGAAGAAAAATTTGAAACATTGATTATGACTATTTTCCTTTTAAGAAACAAAATATTCTATTTTTTTTATTCATTGAATGGAGAAGGATAGAACAATGTTTATGTCGACTGTATCTTCTAAAAGATAAACAGCCTAAATTAAATGCCTGAGTTTTGCGAAGTAAATCAATTCAAAAATTTATGATTTTTCAAAGACCGTGTCATCGCCAATTTCTCACGTTCCCTTGGACACAATTGCAAAAATTGCGCGAGCGATCGCGAGTATTCACGAATACAAGCTAGTATTCGCGAATATACGCGAGTACCAATACTATCAGATCGACGAGTGACAACAACGCGTACCTTCTTCAACAAGAATGAAAGGAACTTCAGTTTGACGAGCGAGAGTTCTCACCTCAACCTCAAAAGCGCGCGACGAGTTCGCATCCGTGCACAAAACGCTAAATATGAAAATCGCGGTCTCATCTGAGCGAAATGCTGTTCGGGCTGGTCTGCGAGATCGACACGCATTTTATGTACGACAATCACAGAAACCACAATATATGAGAGCAACGTGAAAATCACTCTACACTTTAGGAAAAAAGAATGACAACTACATTACACTGTCACCACCCGCAGTTGTCAGGCTCGCCAACTTCTTAGTGCGAAATTTATTCTTCGAAATAGAATCTGATTCCATTGAAAGTTTCCGCCGTCGTTATCATACATTTATCATAATATTTATTATATATCCCATTATTATCATATTGTTAATTTATCATATTGCTATTAATTTTTTGTTATTATTTGTTAAATTGAGTTTTTTTGGCATTTTTTCCTTTTGATATCAACATTCCGCATTCTAGATAAGATAGATTTAATATTCTAGTAACATCCTTTTGAATAAATTTGAATAAATTTTTCATCTCCAAATTCTCATTGGGCTGCGTTCAGAAATTACGCTCTAGAGTACTTTTTTACTATAATATACATACGTGACGTAACCTATAGCTTAGAGTTATCTGGACGCAATTTCTGAATTGTGTTCTTGTGTTCTTTCAATTGGTTCATTTTCAAGTTAAGACAGTAGGTTCGAGTAGAATTGGCGCCAACTGTTAGTTCATGCTTACATTCAGATCGGATTGTTTGTTGATGTCTGATAAATTCATTTTGACTGAATCTAAATTGTTTAAGAATTTGTGAACGTCTGCAATTCAGAGATGATGGTTAGACGAAAAATTATTCCAAGGTTAATCTTATTTCTATTAGATGTCTACTTGCTTTTCACGTTTATTAGAATTATTTATTACAATTATTTTACATATTGATGTAATAATCATTAGTGTAATAAATTGTCTCACTAATGCTGTCATTTATATTTCTTTGTGCATTTATGTAATAATAATCTAGTAATCTCTTAGTATTTATTAATTAGTATTTTTATTGTATCATTTTTTTATATCTAAAATTATATTTTTTAAATGAAATATCTGTATATATTATATAGCGTATAAATAATATATTTCAGTCCAACAAACAAAAAAAGGGCAAATAAAGACAAATAAGTGGATACTTTTCATTTAATGACATAAGTTGACACAAGTATCGTTCTGTCTTTGCGAAGAAAGATAAAACATTTGTATAAATTTATATTATTAAATGAAAGACACTTAATGATACATGTTAGATTGAATCTTATATAAGTTTTGAATGCGTTAAATTTTTTAATAAAATAAATTATGTTATATATATATATATATATATATATATATATATATA
>Ga0157364_1005758_pt1 | contig 12661 bp, 3 predicted proteins | sample AttsexASBM2_FD_111476 | JGI IMG/M metagenome (GOLD analysis project Ga0157364, IMG submission 111476) | Fungus gardens microbial communities from leaf cutter ant in Ribeirão Preto, State of São Paulo, Brazil - Atta sexdens ASBM2 | ecosystem: Host-associated > Fungi > Mycelium > Unclassified ... | reverse complement strand
AACAAAAACAAAAATAGAAAAAAAAAAAAATAAACAACAAAAAACACAAATGGAGCGTATAGTAAAAAAAAAAAAAAAAAACAAAAAACTAAAAAAATTAAAAAAAAAAAAAAAAAAAAAAAAACAAAACAAAACATCAGCAAAATTAACCGTCTAGAAGCAAAAACGAATTTGGTTTACGTATATCGTATTATTAAGTCTATTTTAACATTTGACGCACCTGAACATTCGTTCTCGCTTCTGCTGGTCACATTCTGAAACGACGTCGTGTCTTACGCCTATAGAAAGATACGATCGCTACACCTCGCTATATTGTGATTAATATCATACTAATTACTACTAAATAGAAATATTGGAAGAATTGATTGTTTCTCTCTCACTGAACACCTATTGGTCGAAATATCTTTTCGAGTAAGCTATCAATAGAACAAACAACACACAGTGAATATGCAAACACCTTTTACTTAAAAAATACCCGTTATAAAAATCACATTGCTCACGTCGATGCCTTTCTCATCGTGAATTAACCGAGTATTCCGAAGTATTCATTGTATCAACAGTATTGGTTAGCTAATAGCGAATATGAAGAATGCTTAATTAAGCTTATATGAAACTAGGATTTCTAACCTAATGCATCCTATTGTATGCATAGTATACATCCTATGTATACAATATCTTGTTGTTTTTTGTTGTGCGTGAAAAGAGAATTTGATGAACCGCGGTTAGCCAACACTGATGCACAATCTATCTTAAATTACGCGCTTCTCCAATTTAACTTCACAATTCATACTCGACATACCATTTTCTGCGAAGAAAAAACATCATCTAGGTTCTAGCTGATTCCTCATAATCGTCCGAATATAGAGAGGTGTAGAGATGTAAACGTTATACTCAGAATTGACGTGATATGTATAGCCGAGGGTTAAACCGCTGGTCGAGGTAGTAGAACTTTTCAAGTATCACTTGTTGTTAGCTGCTGTTATTTTTTTCCACTTAAGTAAAATCCGGTATTTGAATTTTCATCAGTAAATACCATTTATCCATTAAATATTGTATTCAATTATATTTTATTTCTCGATCTAGAATAAAATAAGATCGATAGAGCCAATCATATTTGTTCTTTAAAGAAGAATATGTTATTCTTTAATAGAAAATTCGAAAATCTAGAATAAAATATTCTTGATGCTATCCCATTAATTTTCTTAATAAAAAGATTTAAGTTTTTTATAACATTAAGTTTAAAACATAAATATTTTTCATTTAACATTAAACACTGATCTGAAGGAAATCTCTTATGCTATTCTTACGGAAAGAAGTTTGCAAAATGTCAGTATCTTACATTTCGGCGACGAAAAACTGAGTCCGGCTGGGACTCAAAATACGGAATCCCTCGTTCCTTATTGCTAGTCGCGTACCTAGCGTGCTACATCATAAGAGTTTCGATACAATTACGTTATAGCATCATATATACGAAATCCGATAAAGTATGTCAAGAATATTTTTTTCTTGGTATCAGAAATTCTTTCTGAGAGTTCGGAGCGCAATGCTCACAAAATTTTGTTCGAAACTTGTAAGTCTTCAAGAAAGGGATATCTAAAAATAGCTAGAAATTACTAATAAATGAATAATTGCTAATATCAATTAGTACTATTTATATCACCGCGTGAGAGAATTTACTAACGGGAGTTAGTGAACTATCTAGACGAATACAAATTTGGCGTACAAATTTTTAGTCAGCGGTTTATCTCTCGTGAATATAAATGGACATAGAAATGCGTCTTTAGAATGTGACTTCGAAGGAATTTATTCAAAATTTTCGGTGTACAAATCACAGTCAAAAAAAGCTTTTCAAGCGGCATCGTACATATGTTACTTTCGCGACGAAAAGGAAAGTGATATATAGCCGCGAGCCGTTCATCGTCTTCGCGTTTAGAAGCACCATTGGGTGTTGGGCTCGGGTCGCAACGAAGCAGATACTACGAAGATCGCGTCGCGCGAACTATCGTTTCCGACGTGCAATGCGTATCATAATGATGTCTAATATTTAACAGGGACATTCGTATATTAGGGAAAGGAAGAGGGAAAACACCGGCAGTATCCTTGTGTCAGTTATCGTCCTGTCGACGATAAGACGACGTTGTGTCAGAATGTCGATCGGAGATGTCGCTTAACCGTGGTGCGTGCATATCTCCGATCGATAGTTTTAGTTGCATTCTAGAGAGATGAGAGCGTCTCTCATTTTCTCGGCCATTTCATTCAGGCATTCGAGGCCTCCTGTCGTCTATTATCTTTGCCGCATGATCCGTGAGAAGAGAACACGTAGGGGGACTGGAAAGAGGAAAAAAAAAGACCATTGAGAACGCTCACAGAAGAGAAGCTTACTCTAAGCTTCAGCGTGACAGGATAAACAAAGGGCAAGGAGGAGAGTATTGACTTGGAATTGATTGCTAAATGGATCTATTGGAAAATTATCGAATTAATACTTGAATAGAAAAACAAGGAATATGTTTCTCTCGCCCCTTTCCGTTTTTTTTTCCGATCAAACGCAACTAACGCACTAGCTATCAGAGGAGACTTTTAAAATGAAGATGACGCAACGCAGCGTCAACGATAATAATGACGATAATGATGATAATGATGATGATGATGATGATGATGATAATGATGATGATGATGATGATGATAATGATGGTGATGATGGTGATGATGATGATGATGATGATGATGATGATGATGATGACGATGATAATGATGACGATGATAACGACGACGAGGACGACGACGAACAACAATAAGAATGATGATGATGACGTCGGCGACGATAATAACGATGGCAACGACGATCCTTTATCTCTTTGGTTTTCTTCGTGTCGAGCTGGAGAACGCGCTAATAGACTGAAGGTTCTAGCGATGATAGTGTTACGACAGAAATGCGCCGATGATGGCACCTTCGACAATGACGATCTTCTTTCGTCTGATGGCGATCAGCCTCACGTATCGAAGCGATATAAGTGAATGCTGACGCTGCCGGCGGTTCGAAATTAGGTACACGATGCTGCTGGTCTTTGGACTTTTCTGAACAAAAAAATCGTCTGAGTGCATACAGTGACAGGGCAATTACCAAAATAAAAATCTTATCGATTTTGGAATGGCAATGTATTATCAGTCTAATGTTATTACACTGGTCAACAAAATTTCGATAACATTGATAAAACCTATATTTTGTGCTTTTCTGTTTTTCATATTTGATATTCAAAAAATCGTAACACGTAATTTTTGTGCAGTTAAAACTTGTGCTTTAAAAATCTAAAGCAAGTTCTTCCCATAGATTTTATTTAAATGTATGAAATAAATTTTATTATGTGTGTAGCTATTTCATTATAAAATCACAAAGTAGATGGCTTATAAAAACTTTAAAGAAAGCTTCTATTTCAATCATAAGTTGAAAATCAAAGTAAAATGGATTTCTCATGTATATGTCGTCATGTGTATTATCTCTTCTCACATAGTTGAAAAGGAACAAAAGAAGAATCTTAAATCCATCTCGCGATGTAAAAGTGATTGAAGAAAAATAAAATAGACATTCCCCCCCTTCCCCCCTTTCTCTCTCTCAAAAATGACGTCATAATAAATATTTCAATAACAAAAGAGTTATACGTGCAAAATTCTTAATATTTTCTTATTCAGCAAAAACGATTAAAAATCACCTTATTCATATCAACAAATTTTTTTATTTGTTGACTAGTGTTATTGATAAGTAAGTAATAAAAAAGTTAATTTTAAGAACTTCTGTAGTTAAAAATTATGTACGCTCACAGATTAAAAAGTTGTAACACTTTCGATAGGTTTTGAAATGAACTCACCGAGGGATTGATTGTTATTTATGGATCCATAAAGAAAACATCCATCCATTAAAAACTCATTGAAAAAAAAGTGTTGCATCTTTTAGTCCATGAGTATACATATCACTGTATATTATTTCAACATAACAGCGGACAATCAAATAATAATTACAACAACTGTATATGCGTTAATAAAACGGCTATTCACATATATTCTTATCATTATTTGAACATTCCCAATAAAATATCAAATGTCACGCGTCCTGGCACATACCTGGTTTGGCGTTCACAGTCCGAAATATCCACCGATGGTGGTAGCGACGACAACGCCCAATACGGCAAGGCAAATCATGATCATGATCTTCTTCTGCACTCGGCATTAACAGAGAAGTTTAATATAATTTATTATAAACCTTTCTCTGTCTGTCTCTCTCTCTCTCTCTCTCTCTCTCTCTCTCTCTCTCCTAACTCTCATTCCTAAATTTTTTTATTCTCACATCTATTTCCCCCCCTCCCACCTCTCACTCTTTCTCTCTCTTCATCTGCCTCCTATTCTGTGTGCTCTCTGTCCATTGTTAATACATTACACATTACATTACACATTACAACTGTTTACTTATCGATTGATTATATAGTAAAATACCTGAAAGAAATAAGCTCTTGCTCGTTGCCGACATGGACGATGCACGTTGAAGTGGCCTGCATAAAAAATGATGTATGAGTATGTAACTGTGATATATATCCGACGGAAATAGCAATTGAATGGCTGACTCTCGCAACGTGTAGACTTCCAATTTTTAAATTGAATTGCTTCAACGGTTAGGATATGATGTATATATAATTCTAAGTAAGTAACTTTACTATGTTTTAAATTTTGATAATCTTATCTTCAATATACAAGATATCAGAAATTTTTTATCAAAAAACGTTAAATCTTAACTTAAGAAAAAAATCGTTCCAAAATTTTTTACTTCAATTGGCCGAAAAATTTAGAGATGATAAAAAGTGCGAGAAATCTGAAACGCCTTGTATATGAGAAAAAGTAACCGATCATAGAATTGACATCATTCTGTCCGTATTTAAAATTTTTCGCGATATCAGTAATGAAATCTCGTGGTCTTTTTATTGCATCTAATAGAGAGAAATAAGATAAAAATTAAAGGTGATTAAAGAGATTATTATCACTCGAAAAAAAACAGAAATACAGACCTTCATTAATCGACACCATTAACGTCCATTTTCTTCCAAGAATTTCCTCTTGTTTCCGTGCAGCTTCAACGGTGCATCTTCTCAACAAGATTCTTTTCTAATTTATCTTATTCCGCTTTTCTTTCTCCCTTCTAGCAAGCATACTCCGCCAAAGAAATTTATATCTAATATCCACCATGAATTAATTCTCGATCAAAATGCATTGATGTTTCGTTTTTCTTATATCTTGTATAAAACGCGACATGAATTCTATTATTTTCGCGATTCTACTATTATTTCGTACAGTCAACGTTAATTATATGATATCTCATTTTATTCGCACCTGGTATATTATTAACGAACAATTTCCTTTTTGTTTCTTTCTCTACGAGGCGGCAAGTACAATAAAGACGACAGAAACAAAGACGTACCATATCGCCATTCTCCTAAGTATAACCGTTTCTTTTTTTTTACGCTGAATACATCCAAAGAAGAAAATGTTTATTATACTATCGGCATTAATGATTAATATTGTTACTCTTTTTTTCGTTATCTCGTTATTATTATTATTATTATCATCTGCTCTATACAAATTACGATTATTTACATGTACAATGCCACGGGCACCATTATCGTGTCGTGCGGTCTGCATTGCGACGACGGTGATCGATATCTAAGTATTCATTGGAGCATACATACGTATCGCGAAACACGTCGTTATCATGCGGATTAATGTCTCGACCGAGCAGAAATTCTCGCATCCAGACAAGGACTAAGGTACGCGGGCGAAGAAGATAACGTCTCTGTCACATTTCGCACAGAAACGATCGATCAGTTCTAGGACAAATACGGAAGCGTCGAACTCCAACTCGCGCCGCCCGCGCCGATTCAAATTGCCTTTTCTATTATCTAGAGCAAGCTTCTCCAACATTTTGCTTGTAAACTAAACGTTTTACTTAACAAGAGATGAAAGCGTTTATAGTTTGCTGGTAAAGTGTTGGACAAGTCTGATCTAAAAAGTATTGCTGATTTAATGATATCAAACGAATCTGCGGCGACAACAAACAATTTGCGCCGACATCAAATAACAATTTCGACAAGAACGAAGATTGAAAATTGAAGTCGAATATTTTCGTGCTCGTTATAGCTACGTCCCAAGAATGTTTTCTTAATCGATGTTAAGAAATCTCAATATAAAACTGGAAGAATTTAACGACAGATTTTTTTTTTTTAATTGAATTTACTATGATAACTTTGCCTTGCTCATGTTTTAATCTTTATTTATTCATTTAAAGAACGGAGTTATGAGAGTGAGAATTCTGAATATAAAATATGTTGAGATCTTATTTTAGTGATTCTGAACTGTTTTATAGATTGCTGACATTTAACAATTTCTCCTCCAGTGGCACGGTAGTCAAGATCAATATTCGTTGGTGATAAATATAGAAAGAGAAATGAAAATCACAAATTCAGTTTGCTGTCGCTGCATTTCGTATCAAATCGACGGCGAGCTTCGTCTGAAGACGATTTGGAAAAAGGCGCATGTGTTCGATTTCGCGCGTGATTTTCGATTGTGCAATTGCCATCATTATTACTCGCTCGCGTCAGAACTTGGATAAGAACGATGAAGTGACAAAAATAATAAAAGTGAAAAAAATAATAAAAGGCAGTGCGAAGATACGCCCGAATGCGAGGAAAAGCTATCAGTGATGGCGGTCTTCATTCCATTCCAAAGAAAACACCGACTTCGATCATTTTTCTCGATATTTCTTATCTCCATTTCTACGATTTAACGCAAACTTGCAGTGCACGCATTTTAAACAAACACAGTATTTAATTTGTACAATTTGTACTATATACGTATATTTCTTTTTTAATTTCAAGAATCGTCGCTCTGCAAGTTTATACAAATTTTTGTATCCATTTCTTCTCGCAATCGGTAAGATATAGTTTCTTTGAAAGAATGTAATAAAAAATTAATATCGCGGTTTTACGCGTTTTCCAACGTATTGAGACGCAAGAGAAGGAACTTGATTGCAATCTTCGCTAATAAAGTGATAGTTGTTCTTCGTGTAACCCAGACTTATAGCGCACGTTTTATCACCGTTCCTAACATTTACTCTGACGTTATGACGTTTGCGGTGTCCATCGAGATGTTTTTCCGGGAAATTACATTCGCACGATGGATTCTGATCATCATTACATTCGATATATTGGTTAACCCGCGGTTAGAATAATCATACAAAGAGAATACAAAGTAAATTCTTTACGACTAATAAATGTATAAACACATAAAATTTATTAAAATTCAATAATAAACTTAACGATATCTTGCGTAGATGATACTTTGAAATCGGTGATGCGTATCGCGCTATAATTTCCCGGTGAAGATTTAAGATGGATCTTCGTTATACGATTCTGGCTTGTCGTCAGAGAGACGAGACAAGAATGACGAATATTTCGGCAATTCAAAATACTTGTCCCGTCCCGATTTGTTCTATTTTTTTCCCTTCATTCCTACTCTGCGAATGTGTTTATTTCTTTTTTTCTATCGCCAATAACACGTGCGCTTAAATTAACTTAAACTAATTGCCAAAATGATAATCAGAATGATGACTGCTATCGTCACACAGATTGATATCAGGAACAATTTCTGTAAAATAAAATAATTGCATGATCGCTTGAAAAAAAAACAAAGCAAAAAGAAAAGAAAAGATGAAACGAAATAGATTGAACTGAAATCGCGACGGTTTTGGATGAGCATTCGAGATGAAATGACAGTTCCGACTTCGAGCGTTTAATTATATGGTATATCAGAGAGATTCTTAATTAAACGCATCCATAAACGTTATTTACTACACTCGCATTCATCCAGCATTTGCCTTTGAAATATGTATTGACAATATTCTTCCGATATCTTTTCCACATTTTATTGTTTTTATTCAAAGACTAATAGATATTATTAACACTGAACGTTCCATACTTCTCTCTTCGTCATCTTTGAATCCATCAAATAATATGGAACTTTATAATACTTTGCTAACAGAAATTTTATTGGTTTTTTAAACATTTATATACTATATATTGTTACGAATAAATTGCAAATTTTGGATTTAGCATTCGGATTATTTACAAAATTTATAGAATCAAATGCAAAAAACTTGGAGGACATTTAATACATTCACATACGCGCCTCATCGAATTTTGATAAATATAATTGGGTTGGCAAATAAATTCGTTTGGTTTTGTTAATTTAAATTGTATAATATTTTCCTTAAAACAAAATTTAAATTTAAAAAAGCGTGAAATCGCTATTTTTTCAAAAGATTATTGTATTTTTTGAGTTTAAGTTTGTTTATTTTTATATATAGAAAATTATGAGCTGAAAGAACGGAAAATTTTCTTCTCACCTTGGACCTATCATGTGCTAAAAAAAAAAAAAGTATAAAAATAAAAGCTTAAAGTTTTCCCTCAAAATTCATTTTAAAAAATATTACGATTTTTTGTTACTACTCTCTAAATATGAATCAGTGATAGTCATTAATTATCCAGTGGCACACTTGGCACTGATAATCAGTAAAATTCAACTAAAAAAAGAAGAATGTTTGAGCATATATATATATATAATTAAAATACTGATATCTACACGTTAATTTCAATTTTCCAATACCATATTTATTGAATTTAAGCACTAAAACAAGGTTAATTAGATCACATAATAAAGATTAGCTAGATTAAGGATCTCACATTTAATTCACTGCATTAATTATGCAGAATTAAGAATTAAGTTTTTTAATTGCGGTACGATCATTTTTAACGGAATTATAAGCAATCAGTCGGAATGCTTTTTTACTTAATCCGTAAATAACTTACTCTCTAAATCAGTGGATAATTACTAATATCAATGCCAAGTATGCCATTGGTAATCAGTGAATTAAATATGAGATCCCTAATCTAGCTAATCTTTATCATGTGATTTAACTAATCTTGTTTTATTAATATATAATTGCTTAAATTCAATGAATATGATATTAGAAGATTGAAATTAACGTGCAAATGTCAGTATTTTAGTTACATAATGCTCAAACATTCTTTCTTTTTTAGTTGAACTTCACTAATTATCAGTGCTAAGTCATGCCACTGGATAATTGATAGTGACTATCCACTGATTCAAATTTAGAGAGTATATATGTATATCACACATATACATAAATATACATGACAAATAGAAGAAACTTGAATTAAAATATATTGTTAAATATGTACATTCGCCAATTAATTTTATGTATCTCGAAGTACGGAACAAAAATTTTATTACTTCTCGTCAAATAAATGGCAAATGACGAATGCGTATCAATAAAATTGCCGACAATCATCTCGAATTTCCTCCAGAAACTGGATTCCACATCTTCACAGTTTTCTGCGGTTAATCACAAGCACAATTATCGATTATTTGCACAAATAAAAAACTGACAAGACGGGTACCCCGAAACTGAGATTATCGACGACATCGCGTCATCGATTTAAGACATTCACAATCCGGAGGAACATCGAGCGATGTAATGAAGTGTACTTATTGTTAACGAAACGAGCGGATACGATGGTGCAGATTATTATGTTAATTAATTAGTAGTTTGTTACAGAGATTAGTCGAAAGATTATCGGCGTAAGATTACGGAGAAACGTGTTATTAGGATCGGCGCGGGACATCCATTTTATTAGCATTTCTATTTCCCTTTGTCTTTTTGGCTTAGCGCGACTTTAAAGATACGTTCATAACTCTAAGCGACTTCTATGCGTCATAATTCTTCCACAACATCTATTCCCTTCCTCCTACAAAACTTCTGATTACACTACATATCCGATCTCATGCATTTCTCCCCAAGTTGATCGCAACTAAATTTCTGCATATATTATTATTGTTACTTTGCTATTATTATATTTTACTACTATTAATATTATTATTATGACATTTTTGCTATCGCGATGTATTTGTTTTTCCTTTCTTTCTCTACCTTCTTTTTCAAAATCTTTAAACTCTTCTTGTTTGACCCATATCTTTCCTTCCCTTACAAAAAACACCCCCCTCGGCCATTAAGATGCCTTAGGAAGGCACCCTATTATTATGGCGACTAGTATGACCGCCGATATTAGGACGCAGATTATGATGAAGATCATTTTCTGTGGACAGAAAAGCAAAGAAGGCCACATATAAAGTACGCCCATGTCGATAAAGAATTGAAGAAATCGCAAAGAGAGAAAAAGATATAGTGAGGGTGTATCGAAATAACGTTACGCGCTTCGTGAGTAAATTGTAAGTAAGCGACACGTAAATACGTACCTTCGAAAAATTGGAAAAGTAAAAAGAGAAATAAAATGTGAAGAATATTTTCGATGACGGCGAAATAAGAAAGAGAAGAATAAAACCTTACAATTGTACGAGTGCAGTGGATCGGAAATCAAAATTCGAAACTTACGGAAGAAGAAGCGGTGGAAAAAAAGAATGCAAGAAGCGAATATGTGATTCACGTGTTCGTTCATGCTAACTTGCATTACCGCAAGTGATAAAAAAAAAAACAAGAAGAGAAAAATCTTATTTCTTCCGATGTGTATCTGTTCTTTTTACTTTGCTAGAAATGCTTTATTAAAAATATTTGCATCCCTTTTAATATTAACTCATAAATAAAACGGTTAAAATACGAGGGAAAAAATTTGTTAGTCACAGAGTAACAATAAAATTAAAGCTAAATAACGACAATAATTTTGTGATGCGAAATTAAACATTTTTGCGAGTAACTTTGAAAGAAAGAAAAAACTGAAAATATGGAACCCAACGATATATATATGTCTAATATTTTAATAAAATGAACACATAAATGCCTTGGGAATGTCCAAAGAAAAGTAAATTTTTAGAATTATTTACAGTGGAACCAGCTCTGATGAGCTTGATCTTGATATATATTGTCAAAGTCATCTTGAGTAATTTTGCCTTAACAACTAAATAGTGCTCCCTTATAGTTTCTGAGATATTTAGGTCCAAATCCAAAGCCCACAGTTAACTCTTAATAACCGAGGTCCAACTTATTTCCCATTTATTTCCAATTCTAGAATTCTAGAATTAATCGTGAGTTGTGGAACTGGGCCTTACAGTTAAAGTGCAATTTTAGTATCATGCGTCTATATGATTTTTCACCCGAAACAAAGTCCATTCTACCTCCCTCTCTGTCCGACTTTTCACGCGAAGTAAGATTTATAAGCATATGAAGTCGTTTACTTCTAGGCAAAGGGAGAGATGGGCTGGACCTCGCTTCGCAGTGAAAAATCGGATACCCCTGGGAGAGATAGGATGAATCTCGCTTCGTGTGGAAAGCTATCATAAAATTAAACTCATTTATAAAATTTATTTTGTTTTAAACTTGTTAACGAGTAGATCAAGGTCATTCAGGGTCATAATCTTGACAATATATGTCAAAGACAAGGTTGTCCATTATTGTAAACAATTACCCTCCACTAGAATTATAAAAAAAAATAATTTAGAATAATTCAAATAATTCAAATTTTTTTACTAAATTTTTACGAAAATAAAACAATGTATATTATTTAAAAATAGTCATTACTATATATAGTATGTAGTATGTAGTATATAGTATATAGTATATAGTATATAGTATATAGTATATAGTATATAGTATATAGTATGTAGTATATAGTATGAAGTAGTATGTAGTATGTAATATTATATGTAGTATGTAGAGTATATAAGTGACGATAACTTTTAGGAAAGAGAAGGAATTGGCTACCAAACATAATCAAGCATATACAACTAATGCTGCGGGTGCATTACAAACTATAGTTAATCACACATATCAAACCATTCTACCCGATAATAAAGTTGTTTATTCCGCTATCTATTTTATTATATCGTTTCTGTGCTAATCTACAGAACAGTGCATTCATCTATCTTTATACTATTAATCTATTCGACATCGACTATTACACTTCGTCTCTTTTACCGCGATCCCACGATGGACTTCGATCGCGGAAAATACTGTCGCAAACGTAACACAAAGCATAGTGCAGTGGTAATTAGCAGGAGTGCAATTGTAACTATACACAAAATTAAAAGTCAATCACAAAAACAAGGTTCGGATTCCACTCGATGCGAAATGCCTGATCGTAGGTAGTATTAGAACAAAGGGAATTATTTCAGGAGCAAAAAAGAATTTCAACAATTTCATTTCGAATCAAGTATTTTTAAAATCATTTTTGATACTCAAATATTTCTTAAATTTGTTGTTTCAATAACTTTATATCTACTCTGTCGAAAAAAATATGAAATTTAATGTATATTTTTAAGTTACACAAGTTAAATTCAATTTTATAACATTATATTAAAGTTAATGTATTTAAAGTAATTGAAAAGGATATTTGTAAACATGTACATAAAATTCATTGTACTTTTCATATAATTTTATGAAATTTTATATACTTTCCATTAAATTTTCTTTTCTTTGTGAATATGAATAAAATTTATTACTGCATATGAACATTAAAGTTAAGTTACTTGTGTAAATTACTTCATATTTTCATTGACAACATTTAAATATTTTTAATGTACCTGTTAGAAATTT
>Ga0157364_1005757_pt1 | contig 12663 bp, 8 predicted proteins | sample AttsexASBM2_FD_111476 | JGI IMG/M metagenome (GOLD analysis project Ga0157364, IMG submission 111476) | Fungus gardens microbial communities from leaf cutter ant in Ribeirão Preto, State of São Paulo, Brazil - Atta sexdens ASBM2 | ecosystem: Host-associated > Fungi > Mycelium > Unclassified ... | reverse complement strand
CGCCGCGCCGCGCCGCGCCGAGCCACGCCGAACCACGTCGTACCGCGCCGCGCCGCGCCACGCCGCTCGGTGCCGCGCCACGTCACACTGCGCGCAGCCGGGATATTCCGCGCCGCGACGGCACCGTAGTACAGCCGTTAGCAAAAAGACGACGAGACCGCTGAGCAAGCCGAGAGAGCCCCGGCCTTTTCCGTCCGTATGTTCCACCGATCGGAAATCGAAGCCGGGATCGAGCCGCCGGGATACCGACGAGATATGGAAGATCCAACGTCAATTAATATCCGCCGTGCGTAATTCGATGGTAATGAAACGACGTGAGGCTTTTGTTACCGGCAACGCAGGCTTTTGTCTGGGATTTATTATTTATTGCGATATAGTTTCGGAAGTAGGAATTTTCGGAGATATTTTGTGAACGGTATGTAGACAGTAGTTAAGTGGGGACACAAAGGTACAGGTGTCCTCTACATTTTTAAAGACAGTATGAAAGTTTCTGTAGCTTATTCCGAATTGCGAGAGTTTTATATATTTTAACGTTTACAATATTTTTTAATGTAATTGAGCAATGTGGGGGTCATTTTTAGCACTTTGCTACAAAATTTTAACTTTTATATAAAAAGATAAATATTGGACTTTTTTTATAACGTTCGATGATTCCGTAATTACTCTCTATATTCTTTATAAAGACATTGAAAAGGTTCTATAGCTTATTACAAATTGTGACGGATCATATATATTTTAATATTTACAATATTTGTTTAATGTAAATTGATAACGTAGTTGTAGCGATTCGCTACAAAATTTTTAACTTCCATGCAAAAAGATAAATACTGAACGTTTTTTTTTTACGCAACGTTCAATGACTCCGTGCGAATAGACAACCAATTTTAACGATTCAAAATCGAAAACATTTATTCTATCGTGCCGCTATAAAAATAACCAACGGAAACGGTGGTGAGGTACCAAATTTGTCAAATTACCCGACTATAATGGCTATCATCGTCAGACAGTCCGAAAAAAAACCTTCACGGCGAAGCGAATTAAAAAAAAGGAAACCTATATTTCTCTCGAAAATAATAGTCCCCCCCCCCGTCCCCTCTTTCTTCATCTCAAGAGGCATTGTATAGTATAGTCGTCGATTCTCCTCGCTCGCGGAAGTCGGCGTCGGTCAAGCGTCAAAGAGCAGCCAAGCGTCTTTTGGCGCGACCTGTAAGCGGTGCTCAAGCGATGCTCGCACCCGCGGAACCATCGGAAAGGAGGAGTGGGAGGAGGTGGAGGGAGACAGAGCGGTAGACACGAAGCGAAGAAAGAGGAAGGAGGCGAAAGCGAGAGACGGGAACAGAGCGGGAGCCGCCGCTGGGTTATTTATCACGCGCCGCGCGGTTCGCCGATCGTATCCGCCCGGGTCTCCTCTCGCTCTTTCGCATCCTGACCAGTCACTATCTCTCTTTCCATTCTGCTGACCGATCCTCACACCCCTTACCCTCGCTGGCACACGGCGAGCCTTCGTCCCATGGCGATCCGGTCGTCCGAGAGCCCCATTGCGACGAGGGACCAGGAGAGACTCGTTACGAGCGTCCCAGTGTCCCTCTTCCTCCGGAGTGTCCCCTCCCCCTCCTCTCCCCCTCATACCTTCTTCCTCAACCCTCGAGCTGTGTCACGTCGTTCTCTCTACCTTCTTCTTCCCTACTTCGTACACTCCTCGTCGCACTTCTCTACTTCTCTTTCTCCCTTCCCCCCCCCACCCTTTCTCTCTCCTCCCTCTCTCCATCCGCATGTCGTCCGTTCTTTCTCGTGTAACTCCCCGGAGGGATCGAGTCCTCTCGCCTCTCGCACCAAGCACGTATGTATACATAGCGGATACATGCGAGCACGTATATAGTCACGTGCGCACGGACGTGCGCGCGTTCTCGTGGATATGGAGCGGGTGAAAGCGGGAAAGGGAGGAAACGCTCGTGCGGGAAGAGCGCAGCTATTCGAGTCTCACGCCGGATATTCGCGAGCACGACCACCGCCGGCGACGTACTTTTATGCTTTTTCCTTTTTTTTTTTCCCCCCAACTCCCCTTTTCCTTTTCGTTTTGTTTCGTTCCGTTCTTATTCCGCCGGACTCGCGCGCGGCTTCGCGCCGCGTTGCCCTGGTGTTTTCGGGCTAAGTTGTGCAATAAGACCGCGAGCGCTTGTGTGCTCGGAAAAAATTAAGTAATTGGTTCGGATTTCAGAATTTATGCAGATTAAGTCGGACATCTCGCTCATTATATATTTTAATAAAAGTATTGACCGGCATATTTATTTCTTCGCGAGAATAAATAAAATGTCTAATTGTAAATATAAGTTTTTTAAAATAATACGCGTATATTTTTGTTAAGGGTTGCAGTTTCTTATGTTTTTAAATTTAATCCTTCCGCCAGTAATGTTGGATAATTATTTAAAAATATAATCGATTTTTTGAATTTTGTGAATTTATCTATTATATAAATTTAAACTTGTAAAAAAATAAGTGAAATATAATGCAACTTCTTTGATAATAAAAACTCGTGAATAATCTTAATAATAAAAACTTATTAACTCTTCAAGGATAGGAGCTTTCTAATAAAGAAACATAATGAAAACCTTTTCTAAGAGTTTTCGAAGTTACTGAATTCAATTTTGGCCTCTCAGATTCGTAAAATTCAAATTTCCAAAAAATAATTGATTATAGTAAAACTCGGTTTAAGAGTCTCAATATTGCTGAAATGTAGCCTGAAAATGTCACATTTCAAAAGAGTAACCTTCAAGTGAGAATTTTACTGTCACAGAGCTCATAATTAGAGAGACTGGAAATCATTTCCAACTGTTTGTGCGTGTAACACTGATGAGCTTTAAATAAATCGAAACTGGAAATTTTATTATTATTACTTCGAAATTAAAAATGATCTAAAATCGAGTTTCATGATAATCAGATTTTTTTAAATTCTGTCCGCCATATTGGATCGATCATTTTGAATTTTTTATTTTTGACCTCGACTCGAATACAGCATTATCGAATTACCTCACCAGGCCAAATTTCATGAAAATCAAGTGAACAGTTTACAAAATAAAAGAAGATAATCAAAATGGGGTCACCCATCTATAAAGGGTTAAAGGTTTCACAAGTAAGAATCTTTTTAGATTTTTACGCTGTAAAAAATAAAATGTTAATTTTAACATATAACTTAAAAACATATAGTAGGCACAAAAATGTTAAATAATTTTAACATTTTTGCATGTCTCAGAAAGTCCACTATACGTCTTCAAGTTAAAATTAACATTTTATTTTTTACAATGTATACAGTTTGGAACAATATAAAAATCTGCACTAAAATTCAAAGACCCAAGTTGCAGACGAAGGATAAGAATTTCACATTATCGATCGAGAGTTAAGTATCATAAACAATATCAGTAGGATATCGAGTTTCTAATAATAAACGAATAGCATCTTAGTTCTCCGTTCACGTACACTTTTGATCCCGATATTTTCCGACGTTCACCGGATCGTTGTTAAGGCGACGCCAAGCCTCGTCGGAAAATAATTATCGTGGAAGGGATGCCCGCTTTCGATCGTCTCCCCAGTTTTTTTTTTCCTTTCGTTTCCTTCGTCGGTCTGTGCGTTGCAAGACCGAAAGAAAAAAAAAATCGAAGCTCCGCTCACTGACGGGGGATTCGAGAAAAAAGAATGCCCTTCAGGCAGTCGGGGGTGAAATTCTCGTCCTGTGCTTAACGCTGCACGAAGGCGTGATGGTTGGCGATTGGAATTAACGACTTGGCGACCGTATTGATTATTCGTCTCCTCCCGAGCTTTCTTATCTTATCCTTTCCCACCTACTTTTTCGCTTCCTTTCCTTTTTTTCAGTTTCGCTCCTTCTACTCTTCAAGTTTGATGATCCTTCGTTTGTTTCCACGAGACTAACAGCCTTTCTTCGGGCGAGAATACTGCAACCATAGTTCTGTCTTAATCTTTCCATTCGAATTATCCCCGGTTGCATCCTCATTCCCGTCCCGCATCTTCGTCTTCGTCTTCATATTCTGGATTAAAGGATTCGACCATTCTTCTCTCGCTTGCGTGCCGTCCAGTCCTTTCTTACAAATCTATTCTTTCCTCTTCCGCTTTTATTTGCTGGTCCACGAAGAGCGACCGATCTGCTGGTAGGCGATTGTTGACTGACAATGTCCTCAGGGAAGGAAGTTCTAATACAAGTTTTCATCTTTATATTTCTTCGCTCTTCATCCGAATTTTAAGATACGTGCGCATACCTTAATCTTAGATTTCTAAATCTAGGATAAAGCGGGCTAATTTAGACAAATTAACAGAAATTGTCAAATCGTAAGATTTGAAAGATTTGAGGTTGCACAGTATATTCAATTAAACATACAAAATATATCTTATTGTTGCAATAGAACACGAAACCAAAACTGTACGTAAAATACAATAAAATATTCAATATTGAATTATGAAAAAAATAATGAAAATTGATCCAATGAATTCTCATAATGATTTAGGTTGTAAAACTATTGCTAGAATTCATTGTCAGAATGAATATAGTTATATAAATAAATTCAATTACTGTATCAATGCATTAATTACATTTAGTCGGACATTGATTAATCATTCATTTGAACCAAAAATGCCAAAATTTGTTTTCAGTATATATGTTTAATATGTTTGATTAAATATACTGCGCAACCTCCATCTTTTATACAATTTGAAAATTTCTGTTAACCTTCAAATTACCCCGCTTTATTCTAGTTACATTTCTGCGGACAAATATCTCCGAAAAAACTTTTACATTTTATTCAGTGCGATATACTTTTATTATTTTTCTTCCGAATTTTGAAGAATTGCAAAAAAAAATTGCTTTATATTTGTATTTAAGTATATCGGAAAGATATTTATTATTAACAGCCAGTACCGCAAAGATTTGAATCGGTTTTAAAAATAAGAAAAATCGAAAGTCCCTCTATACGTTACGGTCATGCTGGCCAATAATTCCTGTGGGACTATATTCGCGCTCTATCGAGACGGGATGAAGGCGACACGGAGAAATGGAAGGTAAGATTATTCTTGGAAAAGGATCGCGGCGAGGTAGGACGGATGAGCCGGGTCGCTTCTCCGGTCGTTATCAGAGAGGAACTTGCTCATCGTTCTCCCGGGCACTTAACCGGCTACCACTTGCCGAAGGAAAAAAGGTCGGGGATAGAGAAAAATGGACGAGACGAGCGGAAGGTTTGGTCCGGTCGGCCGGAGCCTGAGCTCCCGATATCCTGCGCGCGGCTCAGCATTCGTCTTCGTCATTCTAGAAAGGAAGCTCGAGAGCCGGGGATCCTACACACGGTGCAACCAAACGTGTGAGAATACTTCTCGTTCTCGCATTTTCTTTGTATTTTGTATAAAAGAATAACAATCTTGAGATATTTTTGTAACGCTCAAATTAAAATTCTGCGGAAAACTCCTTTGAGATTAAACGATTTCTTAATTGTTTAGGATTTATTAAAAGCTAAAATTATTATTCCTACTAACGTTTTGATCGGATATATAAAAAATAGTAATAACAACAATAACTTTATTGAAAATAAGAGAAACGTCTTTAATGCAATTAACAAAAGAAATGTGTTGATATATAAAATGTTAAAAAAAAAATCATTTCGCATTTATATGATAGATAGTATTGAATAAAAAAGTCTTAGTGAGAACATGGATCGAGAAAATTCAACTGCTTCTAAGACATAAACAATAATTTTATACGTTAGTATCATAACTGACCTATTGACTTTTTTTACGTGTCGTATGCGACATGAAGATTTACCTCAGTTTATAAATCGTGTTCTGAATGTTCTGATTTAATTTCCATGTGCACACTTCCTAATAAAAAAATTTCACCGGGAATCAGTATGTTGACATCAATCAGTCATTATGAGAGATTACATCATTAGATCTGTAATTCTCTCAAATAAGCTATCAGTGTTACTTACCTCAATTTCTCTTTTTACATCGTATATACGTAGAAAAGCAATAAATCAATTATACAAAATTGTTTATGTCTTAGAAACAAATTTTCGACCTATATTTATTAAGGTTTTTTTTATTCATACTACAGTATTATATATTTACTGTACCATATAAATGCTGAATGGTTTTTTCTACGTCCCCTAGGCAGTAATAAGAAAGGAAAAATATATCTTAAAAGATAAGGCAACACATAAAGTTGCCTAAGCTTCAAATTCTTTTAAAAAAATTAAGAAATTTTGTCGCAAAATCATCGAAAAGAAAAGGGTAATCTTAAAAAAATAAAGTCAGGTTAAAGAGAAAAGCCAATTCGATGTGGATCAATATCCACATCGATTGCTCTACGCTCTACATCGATGCAGTTTCGTATAGCCGCGAAATTCTTGACACGTTTACGTAATTCTGTGAGTACACAGACGGTGTCTTGCGCGGGAAAACGAAGGACCGTCACGGGAAAGCGCGCTCGTTCCCGGGAATTTCCGTCGCAGAATCTCGCAAAGGTCGACTACGAGTCGTCGCCTAGCTGAGGAAGCAGAAACGAGCTGACGCCGTGTGCAGGCAAATCCCCCGCAGGATCCTTAATCAGGCCTGACGCCTCACCGGCACGTAATACGGGATAGAAGCTTCAGCCTCGTTTCCTATCCTCTAACTATCCGCGCGAACGAGCCTAATCTCGCCTGTCGGTCGGTTACGACTCGAAATTCTTCGAATTACGAAATCGGCTCTTTTTGTAGATAATAAGAAAAAACTTGGAATTAATCATGTATTAAAATAAAGTACCGTAAATATTATGCACAAAAATTGTATTCTTATATCATACACTTATCTATGAAACAAAAGAATATTAGAAAAAAAAAGGAATAAAAACTGTATACATACTAAAAATTTAAAAGAACGAAATCTTGTGTCTCGTATCACAATCCTTTCATCTACTATTCTGTCATAAACAGAAAGAAAATCTTCAATAGTCAGATTCGTTTGATAAAATATATATAGTGCAATTCTATTACTTCGATTAAAAGAAACATTGTGTTTAATCACGATCATCTAATTTTGATATTTGAGTTTATCGAAAAATCTCGTTAAAAAATTTAATTTAAGTTACACGTTATAATAAAGAAATTAACATGCGATTAAATACACATATTCCACAAAATATGCACTCGCGTGCATAAAAAAACAGGTTCCATTCTTCGATTTAACCCTTTAAAATTCATACAGTTCGACCCAACCAGCGTCTCGCTTCGCGCGATGCATGGCATACTAATAAAGACATTTCTTTGCCATATACCAACGGCCATTACGAGTCTTGCGATCCGCAGATTTCCCATCTCGTTTCCCTCGCGAAGATCGACACGAAGAACTTGCACGGAGGATGAAGGGAGGAAAGGGAGGAAGAAGGAAAGGCAAGCCACCCCTTGGCTGCCTGCAGGCTCCTTAATCAGGCGCGTCGCGTGGCTGGCACGTAACACGGGATAGGTTCAACCCCACTTCCCATCCCCTCGTCGACGTCGACGTCGTCGACGACGACGACAACGACGACGACGACGACGTCGGTAACCGGTAACCTCATGCCACTCACACTACCACTGTTACACAGCCATGTCTGTGCGTGTGGCGCGGCAGAGTGGTAAAGTGCCTGCGGTATGGGTCGTGCCATCGGCGACCAGGGGGTTGAGACTACGGGGGATAGGTAGGGTTATGGATCGGAGACTTTGCTTAAGCCGATGCCATCGTCCACCCTTATCCGGCTCGTGGCGTGTCCACGCTGGCCGTGCATTTTTCAACCCTCGCCGCGCGACGAGAATTTTAAGACTAGCAAGAGGATGGAAGAAACGTTTCGAGAAAGCTGAAAAAACGTTAATGGAGTAACGACAATTGATCGCAAACACGTTGCTATTGCACTTTCATTAATCTTTGATTCGATTGAACTTGTATTTTTTAGTAATATACAATATAATACATATATATATATAAAATAACTCAAGAAAAACATTTTATATTTTATTATTATAAAAGTTTTCAAAAATAAATTCCTTTTTAAAGTAATGATGAAATATTTGATAGTCAATATTTTATAAGCTAATATATATAATTAAAGTACGCATTTCCATTTTTGACACTTTGCAGTGAAAGCTTCAATTAGTTAGAATGTAATCGACAGTACAAAAACTAGAAAACCTAAAATATTTTTCATGAATAGTGAATTTTAACAAACTCTACACAAACAAATATAATTTTCAAATATTCCAACAATATTCAAGGAAACGTTAAACTTTCCAACAATATTTAAAACGTTAGACTTTCGAATCCGCATTGAGAGAAACATTTTTTGTTATTTGTTATTATAATTATATGTCACTGTAATTATTATTGCTGCATATTAATAATAATTATTATCATAAAAATGTTTACTATAATTTAATTATAATTGATAATTTAAACCAAATACTATATATTTTCTTGACTTCAAGAATAAATCACAAACCAATCAAAATTGCTAATAAGAGCTACAGCAGTTATTAATATTAGAATATTAATAACTGTGACTTTTGTTAGTAATTTTGATTAGTTATAATTCAATAATTGCAACATTTTTTTATGATAATACGACTATAATTACAGTCATTTTCGAACAATATAAATAAATATAAATATATTTGTTGATAGAACTATACATATAATTATTATTATATGTAACATTATATAATAATAATTATCATGATTATAGTAACATTTATAATTGTAAATATCTAAAATTTTTCTTAATATATGAAATTTTATAAGTATTAATTTTTACAGAACAGGAAAGCTTTATAGACAATAAAATAATAAATTATAACAAGACTTATTCAAGAAAAAATTGTTAAGATTAAAAAAAATAGACTGTCTAAGATTAAAAAAGACCTGACATTAAAAAGTAGCTAAATTTGTCAAATGGCATTACGTCTACTCATAACGACTACCTACTACTTGTGTGGCTGTCTAAAGAAATCATCACTTATTCGAGATCGGAAGTTTTGATTTCGTTCTGACTTGAGAAGAAACAAGAAACGACATTAACTCCCCTCTTCCTTCGATAATATTGTCGCGACGTTATATTCGTAGCGTACATCTCGACCGTGCTGGGATCACCTTGGCGAACGAGCTACCTCGAGCAACAGTACCACGGCGGTAACTCCTGATTATCCCTCGGTCTCGGATTTCGACCGGGTCTTCCTGAGCTTATCGAGCCGTAGCCAATGGTCGTCGATGCTGCATCGCACAGTATCATCGATCCAGGTTCGAAAGCAGATATCAGACCGACGTATCAGCCGTCTCTCCTTTCCCCTCGCCGTACCCTATTCACGTTGCCCCGCGTCGTTCCCTGGTCCCTGCCACTCGAGGATTACGGCGTTGGGACCAGCCTTTCGAGTCCTCGAGTATTATCGAGCTCGACACGGAGCCACACCGAGGCGTCCGCCGCACTCTCATCCACCTTCTCTTCTCTCTCATATCCCTCGCCACTGTCGCCTCTTGTATACCACGGTCTACTCTACGTTGATACTGCCTCCTCGCTCATCCTCGACAAGAACTTTCGTAGTTCTCATATCAAAGTTCCTTGGTCAAACCCAAACGTGCGGGTCAGGCCACTGCATTCTCCACCTGTCCGCGTCTTCTGATTCTCTGTGACCTTTTTCTTTCCTCCTCTTTCCGAGTTTTACTATTTTGTTAGTCTATTCTATTCAGCAATATTAATCTAGCCATCGCAATCATTTGTATTTTACAATATTTGTCTATAGTGTATATTAGTTTATTGTTATCTATATGTATCTCATCTGCTACTACGACATAACTCCAAAAATTTTGTAATCGTCGCTTGCAAGAAAAAATGGGAATACAGAGAAAAAAAAGAAACATATCATTGTCTAAAGAAAGATAAAGATAGAATTTAAGAGTCTTATTAGAATTTTTCAATTTTTGATATTAACTATGATAATATAAATATCAAAACTTCGATATTGAAACAATTATATCATTTTCTCTTTTTAATCTATAGTTTCCGAGATTAAAAGTGAATCTCACGAGTCTTCAGCATCTAATAAATGATAACATTCGATACAACCTTGAGTTAAAATATGAAATAGATCTACTAACTCTGCTTCTTTCCTTTCCTCAATTTTCCTCGACTCAGTCTATTTCCTGTTCCACTTTCTTCTCTTCCCCTCCCCTCTCTCTCTCTCTCTCTTTCTCTCTTCTCGCTTGTCACGGCATCACGTCATACCGCAGTCCCGCTGCCTGCCACCTCCATCAAACTGCCGGCGCCTCCAGCAGCGGCAGACAGCCGCTACGCGCGCACGTGAGCGTATCGACACTCGCACGCGTGCACACATACACCTACATATACATATGCACACACAGACACGGTACGTCTCCGCGTCAGGTCGGCATACAGATGGATACGGATGTCACGGCAGTAGCGCGGTTCTCCACTCACCGTCCTCTCTCCGTTCTCCGTTCTTCCCCTTATACTCCCGGCTTCGGCACGCACTCCGCTTGATTCACTCTTTTTCTCCTTCCCTCTCACGCCAGCCCGCCATCTCCTTTCAGGGATGTCGGTGGTGAGATGGCGAGGAAGCGAGAGGCAGGAGAGAAAGAGAAGCGAGCAACCGCACGAACTGAGGCATCGTATCCCTCACGCCCTATATACGAGGTGTCCTAAGTATCGTGGACTTTCTCTCGGTTGTAAGTTTCTGTGGAAAATTTATAGCGATTTTGTCTGAGGATTGGATTTGTGATTGGATCTTAAATTTATATCTTGCTTGCATAAGGCTTATTTGAATTTATACAATTTTTTATTCCTGAAATTTTGCTTGCCTGAATTTAAATTATTCATGTCTCATTTTTAAATTATATATATACAATTATATATATATATATATATACACATTCTTATTTATACAATTCAGTTCAATGTATATAGTTAACCCTTAAACGCTTAAACGGTATCTTTAGCTTTTCTCTTCCAATGTTTTATAACTTTCTTATTAATATAAAGATGTATATATTTTTTTGGTACAGTAAGATTTCTTAACATTTGATATTTTGATTTAAAAAATTGTACATTTTTATGAAAGTTATAAGCAATTGAGTTGGATACCTCAAGTGTGTTATTAGTGTGACGGTTAGCTTAATCTATAATGTATTCTTTGCTTCCTGTTTCTTACTTTTTATTTCATGCCTTTTTCTTTCTTTGTGTTTTATCAACAATCGTGTTTCTTTTCACGTATTTCTTTCAAAGTTCGTCAACTTTTATCTCAGACGCCAGAAAACAAAAAAAAACATGATAAAAAGCAAAAAGGTAAGAAATAAAAAGTGACAAAAAGTAAGAAACAAAAAAGAGCTCATTGTAGATGAGGGTTGAGAGAAAATACGTGATTTTTTGGACACCCCGTACGTCATTGCTTCATGGCCCCAACCCCGTTTTCCACACTGGGCGGCACTCGCCGTCTCTTTCGCCAGCTCTTCCTTTCGCGCCGCTGTTGGCGAAACGATATATCGGGTAAACCGTGAAAAAGAAGTTTCAGAGCTACCGCTCGAACGTATAATTTCTCTCTAATTAAGTGCAAAAGGCAGAGTTCCTAAGGACGAAGCAATTAGAAGTTTAAATTTACAGGTATGTAATATAAATCAAATCCGACGATTTTCCGCTCTTTATTCAAATTTCTCCCAATGATTTTGCCTTCTGTAAGTTAAACAATTCTCGAAACTCAAATGTTAAGCTGTCTGTCGTATCACTCTTTTGATACAATTAATTCGAATACAATTAATTGCTTTCTATATTTACACGTCGAGCGTTAAATGGTATCCTGTGTTTCACGGCTCACCCGTTGTGCATTGCATCGAGGGTCCAGCGACCGTCTAACTGCGCGCCTCCGAGTTCGAGTCTGGAAAGGAGAATGGGGGTTGGGAGCAGTTCGAACGTTTCGGAATCTCCGTTACCGCTTTCACGTATAAGGGCGACTCTCCGATATCCCGGCAGCCGAGCTTCGTGGGATCGCAACCGAGAAACCGTTTACCCGGGAAAAACTTGCGGCGCATAGCCATGGACGTTACGACGTAAGAAGATGCACTTATTATAACTTTGGCACCTATTTAAAATTCATTTAAATTATTTTCAAAAATGCATTAAAATAATAAAATACAAAACATTAGTTTTAAGCGATAAAAACTGTGTTTCCTGCAATTTCAATTGAAAAACTTGATGTATTATTATAAATATCGTAATTATCATTAATATTATTTATCTGACGGAAGAATGAAAAATAATATTAAATCAAAATAGGAAGATCCACGTTGTATTGTGTTAAATGTATGTAATAAAAATTAATAATAAATCTAAATTTGTTAAATTCAAGTGCTACTATATATAAAATATATCTAGCTCTTATGACATGTGTATAAAAGTCATAAAAATAAAGTTTTTCTAACGAATTAAGCAGGATAAATCATGGGATCCTAAGAAAAACTGTAACGCTTACGAAAAACCGCACGTGGAAAAAAAAGGAACTGTACAAAAATATTGCGTTTGCAAATTATATCTTCTCGTTTCAACAATTCGTACGCTTGTTCTCTCTCTTTTGAAATTCTATTTCTATATAGATG
>Ga0157364_1005756_pt1 | contig 12665 bp, 5 predicted proteins | sample AttsexASBM2_FD_111476 | JGI IMG/M metagenome (GOLD analysis project Ga0157364, IMG submission 111476) | Fungus gardens microbial communities from leaf cutter ant in Ribeirão Preto, State of São Paulo, Brazil - Atta sexdens ASBM2 | ecosystem: Host-associated > Fungi > Mycelium > Unclassified ... | reverse complement strand
TTCCAGTTAAATGAAACAAATTACATTATCATTAGGATATTACTCACATCCCTCTGATATTGTTAAGAGTAAATAACTCATCGTATACATAACGCACGTTAAATAATAAAATATTTTATAAATGGAGTGTAAAATTCATATTGAACAGTGCGTTTCGATTCGACGAAAACCGATAATTTAATAATTCGTATTATGAAATACAACTTCCGGTTTCGATGCATATAAAAGATATTGCATTCCCGCAACGCTCCCAAATATCGCGATACTTTGTGTAACATTATATTAAAAAACTAATAAAACCGTCGAAATCGTGCTTGCTACCAACGGAATACCGATAGGATACCGATATCGTTGAGATACGTGGATTATAGCGGAATTAAAAATCCTTTGTGAAAATCAGTGTGGCCATTGCCTTAACGCACCAGTAACCAGGTGATGGCGTCCTAAAGCCATTGCGCAACGACTACCATTACTTCGTGCACACCGACCGATGCGCGACGCGATGCAACGCGGATGCGGCGCGTCGGACAAAATTGCTGAAACGATCGTAATGGAACGCATGCGGAAAGCGCTACACTTACTCGTTGCATCGTTCGCACGGGGGTGAGTCCAGTGAGTCCCATTTAATTTCGATTTGGCGCGCAGGAGGCACGGGGCGTTACGAAAAAAAGGTTCGAACTCGAAACGTACCATCGTCAGTGAATAACACGTTCGTCGGCGTGCTTTATTCGTTCGCAATAAATGCCATACCTCTTCCACGGCAACTGAACTACGTGCTCGCCCGTTATTTTTTCGGATTTGCACGGGCAAGTTTTACTCGTAGGCATTATGTTGTTCGAAACCGTTTGCGGAGTCGTGATCGGTTGATTGCTCGTTCGGTGAAGCATGTATAAAAGATGACAGCCGCACCGATTTACTATTTGATTTTGTAGTTAGCCAGAAAGTAAAACTACAGTTTCCGTCGGACGGAAAATAAAAAGTGCGAGACGAAAACGCGTATGAAGCATTCGATCATGCGGTTATTCGTACTTCTCTCTAGTTTTCACCGAAGTTACTCGATGCACGTTTTTCACTTCATCCAATTTGCGCAACCATATTCTGACTATCGCACTGCAATTAGAAGTAAAAAAAATATATGATCGACGGAGGTTTATATGTTGTTACAGAACCAGAGTGTTGGAAATATCGAGTCATGAGATCGTACCATTTCGATCTGCGTCTCATTTATCATCGATGCTTCGTCCCATTTGACGAAATCGAGAACAAGTTGTGATGATAGGTCGATCTTCTGACATTCGCTTTTGATGATATTTTACTCGGAAGCAATATTCCACAGGCTCCATAATTCCACGAGATAAGCTTTCGTATCTTCGAGCGATAAGGAGCGCAAGGTTTCGAGGTCTCCGATCTGAGTTGACGCTCACGGATTTATGGTTCACATATACACAGCAGGATACGATGCTGTATCGCTTTAAGAGTATAGATAAAGGGTAGGAACATAAATCTTTATGGTGGTAGAGGGCCAACGACGAGTGCCCCTCAAAGCGCGGCCGACCGGCTGCCGGCTCGCATGATTTATTTATTTGTCTCTCGTTAAAGTTATCTGCTAGCAAAAGTTTCGCGACTCCTTTTGTCAAGGAGTCGCTCGAACGGTGAACACTCGCCTCGGATACTTCGGCGCCTCAACAGCCGAACAATGCACGAGCGTACAAAGGAGAACTTCGTGCTCGCCTAGTAGCATCGCTCTAGATGAAAATCGAGAGGCGTGAACGCTCCTCGTATCGAACAAGCGTACGCGACATAACATGACGACTTGTCATTTGGAAACTATTTACACCTCTTTGTGCTCGCAAACTCATATTTTATTATACATGTCTAATTAACGAACGTGCACGAGTGTACGTAAATTTCATGTGTAGAAATGTACGACGTTATGTCTAAAATGTTACAATTCTTAAGTTGGTCACAGACCTACCTCACACAAAATGCACCAATTTCTCACTTTTATACTGCACATAGTAAAAAGCAATAAAAAAAATGTTATTCCTCCTATATTTTATATTATAAACACAATTATGAATTAAAGATAATTTCAAAAATTTATACTTTCTCAATTATTTAGGTAATTTTGATTAATTTTGGAAAATGGAATAAAATATGAGTATGTATATATATATATATATACTATATATATATATACTATATATATATATATATATACAGTAAAACTCCGTTTATCTAAATGTCGGAGGCAAAACAGTTCCAATAATCGAATGGTTCAGATAATAGAGATTCAATGGCTCTCCTCTTTATTAATATTTATTAGTTCTAATAATAAGAGTTAACATTCAGAAAATTCTAAAGTCGAGTACGTTAAGCTCTTATTGCTCAAACTACGAAAAGTTGTAATTGGAATAAGAATTCAACTATGAATTTATATATTTAAAACTAAACACAAACTTATTCTTATAAATGAAGTTCATATAAATTCTATTGTATAATAAATAAAATCAGTAAATTTATATTAATAAATTAATAAACTGTACCATTCTGTTGTTAACTTAATCGTATTTTATTCTGTTGTTAATTCAAAATTATGATGATATATCATAAAAATGAAAATTAATTCATCTCCGAGAAAGCTCTTAAAATCTCTAAATAACTATTACTACTATTACTACTAATAACTATTTCTACATTCTAGAATATTTAGATTATGCGATAATTATATTAATTGTATTAGGAATAGATTATTTCATTTATAAATTGGCTATTAAAAAGAACTGAAATCGTTAATCGAAACGTCTGCACGTTAGTTCAGAACAAATAAAAAAATTTTCTTACGCACCATTAACCGCGTTGGCTCTCAGTTGGTTATTTTCTTCTTTTTTTATTAGATTTATCCTTAGAATATTTATATTTTTGTTTCTACATTACTACAGTATCAAAAATCTTTACGCTTAAATAAAAATTACATTTCAATCACAAATTGCATAGTGCACTGTTTAATATATCGAGGTATGCGTTTGTACAGTCGATCACTTTAGGCCCAGCTGAGAGAATCCAGAGTAATAACGTTGACGCGTGCAATCCCAGCACGTTTCTTTAATCCGTTCGTCCGTGATACGGATCACGCGACGTGTACGTGCGCGTGCACGTGCTCGGATACACGCGAGCGCGCAGCATTCGGTAAAGATGCAAGCGCACGCCGGGAGGGATGAAAGCTCCCGGGATAAAGCTCTCGTTCGCGGGGGACGCGTTGCCGCACTCGTCGTCGTAGCAGCGGCACTATTCGAGCGATATAAGCTTATTTGACTTTGCGGAGGTATAATCCATTCCGCACACTGCGTTCCTTGCGCGTTGAACTGAATATGAGTACACTGCGAAAATCCTCCTCTCCTTCTTTCCTTAGCATTGCTTCCTTCCATATGTAATTTTTTTTTGTAGTTTCGTTTGCACTTGAAACACTCTCGGAGTACCTTTTCGTGTAATCTCGCTCATACTTCTGTAATCATAAGGTCATGATAATTTGAATAACCTGACAACGGTGGACTACGATTTCGACGCAATTTCAGAAAGCAGCGATAATAGGAGACTTTGTGAGCAGACTCGCAAGCCAATTAATTCGACGTGCAAATATTTTCGGTCGCGGAGCATGATCTGCATCATAATCATATTCGATATTAATTTGCGTAATGTATCGACATCATTTGTTTGCGTTACATACGATTTTTCAACGCGGTTAAACCATGTTCAATATTGTCGATATTAGAGCTGATTATTTGCGCCGATCCGGAACGGATATTATTGGCTTCGGGTTCGGACTGATGAAAGTAATCAGCAACTGGAAATTCTTTCGTCAATTGAATAACAATATGCGCATAACATTTACACTAATAATTAGTAACTTATTGAAATCCATCGTGCATTATTTCTTATGTCTGCAAATATATCGTTTCCTTACATTAAAAATGATATAATTAAAAAATGTGACTTATTACACAAAAAATGTGAGTTACATTGAATGAAAGAGAATGAATTAGATAAATATTATTCTATCAATCAAAAGTAAACTAACTTAACTTTCATTCGTCAAATAATATTTTTTCAAAGAGATTCCTTGTACAAGAATCATTTTGGTAAATAAAAAGGAAAGTCTTCTACAGAGAATATTTAGAATTAAGACAATTTTGATAATTATAATTTGAAGAAAAAATTGTTTTATTTTGAATTTAATCATTTTAGTATATCATGATAAATATAAATGAACTGATGATGTTTCAAGTTCTATCCCTTTTGATAAATTATTCCGGATTCGTTATAATTTGGTAGGATATTAAAATTGTTAGCTCAAAAAGAATGATTTTTTAATTATTATTTAATTATTTTTTAATTAATTGTGTAATGAAAATTACATTTAAATATAACATTTAAATTCTAATAATATATTTTTTGCGGATATTATTTGATTAGTCAATAAATTTCTGTCAAGATAAAAAGTAGTTTACATTTTTAAAGTAAGGGAACGATACGTTTTCAGAACGAGTTCATATTGAAGTGATTTCTCGCTTTTTTGTTAATTACTTTTTTTATTAATTACCTCGTATAGATTATTGATCAACCTTGCAGATAGATATTCCATATGTAAATATTCACTTATGCAGTCGATTTCCTCTCAACGAGTCGATATTCTCCATCCTCGTTTTTTCACACCGATAAGAATGAAAGTCGGCGATACTGATTAAGCGATCATCTTTCCAGGCCAGGGGGACTAGGTCGATGTCAAACCGAGTTTGCAATTTATCCTTGTGACACTGAAGCGCATGCCAATGTCACAGTACTATACCTATGCACCGATATACTATGATTTGGATAGGACAGAATATCCAAGAGTTTACGTATAAAGTGATTGAAAATTAACAAATTTATCGAAAGAAACTTCAATAATAAAAGCGGCTACCAAAAGTTTTCACTTTAATTTCAGAATGGATATACTTTATTATTATATTTTGTCTTAAAATGTTACTTTAAATCAATTATAAATGTTAAATAAATGTTAAATAATTGTTAAATAAATTTCAAAAATATATATATGTTATATGTAGAATCGTCCAATCATATATTTTGCTACACAAATTATTCACAACAATAATACGTGCGAGCATTGGTATATTCTGTGCAAGTATGCAAACTATCGTTGTTTCTGTAAGTTATTGCGCGAGCCCAATTGCCTCTGTACAAAAACTGCACGGAAAGAATAATAAATTATAAAAAATGCCGATATAATTCGTTCGTTTCGGATGCGCACAATATGCATAGCTTAATCGAAACTACGTTCACAAAATCCATTGAGATATATGTAACGCGAGTGCATGCTGCATTGCACTTGATATATACATATACTACACCTGTGATCACATAACACTCGTGACCCACTATCTACCAAATCGTTTGTTACCATACGAGAAAAATAAAAAAAATCTTTAAGGAAAATTAAATCGATTTTTTTATTTGCGAATATTTCAAAAATTGCTATTGCTTATTAATTAATATTACTACTTAAGTTTTTAAAATTGCAATACTGCGATAAAAAATAATATCAAGCGATGTATTTCAAACTTTATATCCATCCATGCCGATTTCTGCATGACTTTCATAAAGTACAATACCTCAACCAGATTTTCATAAATTCCAATATGCTGAAGCAAAAAAATTCTTTTGGTCAATCGAAAGTTGTATCCGTGGTTTGCGATCGAAGTTAATGGAAATATTCACGCTGATATGCACAACGGATACATTCGCGAATTCCACACATGCATATGCGTCAGGTACATGTGTATCGCCATTTAATCAAAGCTTTTTGTGTGTATAAATGCGATTGAATGCGCTCAATGAACCGCTCCCTGGACGTCGCTTAAATTGTTAAACGAATTTTGTTCGTGCATTATATTACCGACCAACGCTACCCACGACTTATTATTTCGTTGATGCCGCAGTATACTAGCGGTGAGTTCCATTAACGTTCCCTTAAATACTTTATTGAAGTTAATGGAGACTCGTGATTATCTCTTAACAAGTTTTATATTTATATGAAGCGTCGTTTTGCATTACGATGATGAGACGGAACATATATGTCAAACCGATTAATCCTCCATTACGGATGAATTATGCTATAAGATTAAAACTGTCTTAACGACGTTAAACTTTTTGTTGAACTTTTGCAATACATTAATTACCAATAGTAGACAGCAATGTACGAGATACGTATATCAAGTGCGAGTAAATTGACGCATGTGAAGCAGAACTCCGTAAATAATCGTAAATGGACTAAGCGATTTATTGCAAACGTAGATTGAAAAATTTAGAGATCGATATTGATAAATATTTTTATTATATGTATGTTTGTACATACAAGTAAAATTTCAAATTACTATTTATAGGTTTCTATTTTCAATATAACGAGCCAACTGCAATCAATTCATGAAAAAGGCAATATCAATCTCAATTTTCGTTAAACTAGTTGCTTGTTAAAATAATTTCACGCAGTGCAAGCATTTGCTTCTATAATTTTGCTCGATCTCATCCAGTTTTAGATGCAAATGTTATTAATATTGCAGTTTTACATGAAACAAAAGTTTATAGGTATTTTCTAGAAAAAATTGTAAAAATTAAAAAATTTTATTGTAAATATATATTATATATTCAAATTAACAATTATTTATTATATTTTAAAATATTTTATCGAGAAATATTTTACTGGTTTCGATTTATCAAGGATATTACGATATCGTTCTTATTCGAGAAAATACTTGATTTCGGGCGCATCAGGTCAATTCCCGAAAAAAGTCACGGCCTATATATATGTATATTGCACACGTAGCTGACATTACGATGTCATTCTGCAAGCACGCTTCAACGAAATTTAATTTTCCTTTTCATGAATTGGACTGTGATTGGCTCCTCTTCCTCAATAGCTGCGCGCCGGGCAAGTTTCGTTCGCCATTTCGCTCGCTTCCGGTCATAACCCGATTCGTGACAGCCTATGCAGTCTATTGATACCCCTATTGGACTTCCATATTCCCCCGACTTTTGCAATTTAATTTTCGCAAGGACCACCACGTTACCTCTGTAGAGTTGGCATCTCGTTTCCAGAATTTCGATATAATTGATAGAGTTCTCTTTTCCCCAGAATTCCAAAGTTCCTTCAACCATTAATTCTGACAATTGAGTATAAACCTATTGATCTGAAAGCTCAAAGTTTGCCATCATATTGTTATTACACAGAAATAGGTAATAACTTTTCAATTAAGATCGATTTGAGTTGAACATTCAGTTTTTATATTAAGTAAAAATATTAAATAAAATTGTTGCTATGCCTTGTATATGTTTATTAAATAAATACATGTTTATAATTAAATATTAACCTGTTTCATTATAAGATCGTATCATTTGGTTAATAATTATTTTCTAAATAGACCAGTACGTTACTTACTAACATAATTAAACGTTACTTGTTAAAATATGGATATACTCTCACTTAGCTATTCGTATACAAATTCGTATACAAATTATACAAAAATCAAACTGAGTGTGATATATAACTTCTATATAAAATAACTTCTGTAAAGATAAAATGTAATATATAAAAAATATATAAAACGAATGGATAACTAAATATATTCTCTGCAATTCTGCAGAAAAAATATAAGTAGATAAATAAAAAACTATTTTAAGAAATTACGAAATAGAACAGAATTAAGTACGATAAAATTTTGAAAATTAAGTACTATTGTTATAATATTTAATTTATTAAATATTAATATTTAAATATTAATATTAATTTATTATATAAACAAATAAGATGATTAAATTTGATAAGGGTAATGAGTAACTTGACCGAAATTCTTATATAATATGACTCTAATATAAAAGTAATATTAATAAAAAGTAATATTAATATATGTAGCAAATATTAAAATTATAAAAAAATAAAGCATTCTGCACATTTGCAATTTACGAATATGCGATTATACATGTAAAATTATAGCGACAGTGCTTACACATATATTTGAATGGAACGACCCTGCGAGAATAAATATGCGATAATTGTTTTCGGAACTGTGGGCCGTCAAGGTCTATCTATCTCAAGTGTATCGAACGAAACTTTTATCTGCTTGGCCTCGGTCAGTGACTTCTAGTATCTCGTAATATTTAATGTTCACAACTTTACACAGGTAGTGTTGCGGGCCATGCTGTCAAAAATCTTCTATCATGGCCTTGGAATTAGCTGCACGCCCGCAACATATGGAGGAAGTAATTTTGAATAAGGAAACTGAGAAAAAATTGAGCTGCGATTTTTTTTGCGATTAATTTTTAAGCATTTTAAACAATTTCATTAAAATAATTGATATTTTCTTGATATTTTATTTATTTTTAAATATTACTTTGGCTATCATATTTTTCTTGAACGATAATATTAATCGCTCAATATTCGTATCTACATAAACCGAACGTATATACTGCGATATATAATTTACATATCATCGCGCACTTGATAATTTGACATTATAATGACAAATATATTATTCTAATTAGAAATTTCTCATCATTTTCGAACAAACATCGTTAAACCCTTCTTCAATGGAAATATCGAACGGAGATATTTTCGATATGATGACAGTGACATATAAAATTAGACTTCCGTATCTATCCGCATGCTATCTCGTCTAAAAGTCACGAGACGAACTTGACCCGGTTACCTAGCTACAGGAATACGTCGCATAGCCTGCTAATTGTAGGTAAACTCAAACGACATCCTATCACGTAGGTGGATCCCGATAAAAGAGGGGAAAAATGAAGAAGGTGACACGAAGGTGCGCGGTGTTATAGACTCGAGAGCTATATCACGAGACAAATAGTAGGTCAAGTTCAACGGAACATGGATGGAGTAATAGCGGAGTTACTCTCGCTTTCATATCCCCGCAGCGCGTACTTGCGATCGCACATGCACCTGCATGACTTGCAGCGTGTGCATGCTCGACTTCCACGTGGACATGAAGCACGTCTCCAGGCACGTGCCTTCACGCGAAGTTCGAAAAGCAATTTAGCGTAATTCCATATGTAAGAAATGATAGCTATCTAGAATCAATTATTTATCTAATTTTAATATTGTATTATCAGGAATTTGTGTTTTATTTATCAATGTGAAATTAATGAAAAAAAAATAATTTCTAAAATATTAAATACATTTATGATCACACTGTTAGATACCAAAAAAGCAATGACTCAATCTCTTGAGTTAACAATATTAAATTTGTGATTTTTAACTTCCACGTGTATCAGAACTTAAATCATTTCATTTGAATTTCATTTTCAAATAAGTTCAATTAATTTCTGTGATTAATTGCTTAATTTCAAATTAAATTAATAATATTCATATTAATAAACAATAAACTAAATTTGAGTCAAATTAATTCTTGATTTAAATTGTTTAACTTTATTTTAGTAAAATTAATAATATTATATAAAAACAGTGGAAATCTATAGAAATAATTAAAAATAATTCAAATTAGAATTAAAAATAATTGACATTAAAAATTTAACAGTATCGGGGAAGCAAAAAAATAAATATCGCAATATTAAAACAATTAACAAAAGATATATATCAATATAAATTTATTATATCAAGCTAACTTCAAGAATGTTTTACTTCTTTTTAATTGGAATCAGGAATTAATCTTTTTTTTTTTCATTAACATTCGTTGAGTATCGGCACAATATAAAAAGAAATAAATATCAGAAAATGGTTCCTTCTAGAATTATAACGGCCTACGCAAAATCACGGATTTGTCCTTGGACATCAATAACTAGGTAAACGACACCGATGTAAGAAGTCGAAGATTTAATAGCGCCGAGATAAGCATAAGATAAATTTAAAAATGCTAAAATGTTCCTTTTGCATCAGCTGTTTTTTTCAATTCTTTTGGATAACACAATATTCTATCAATTACAATTTTCGACTTCTAAATTTGTATGGCACGTTAACAAGAGCATGTTCATGACTCAAGCAATCAAGCAAAAAAATGACTAATTCCTTCAATATAAAGTTTATTATAAATCAATAATAACAGACCAACGATATTTATGATGACGTGATATTTATGATGACAAAATTAAGGCATGATTATGACGAAAAATATATATAATTTTACATAATATTAAGATACTTATGTTTTGTGGAATAAATGACTATAACAAGAGAATAACAATGGAATAACATTATTAATTACTACTTTTCATAATTAAACAATAATTGTATGTAAATAAGTACATATACTTTTATAATATTTATAATATTTATTTGCAATGTTGCCTAATTAAGAAAGACAGTAATTAATAATATTAGCCATTATTTGTTCATGAAATATGACTTAATAATGACGATTAAGTGACGATATATTTACAATGATAACATTGCCATAAATATTACGTTTATTTTACGTCATTATTTAGTTTGCAGATACCAATAACGAAAAAAAATGACTTTAAATCATTAAATTATTATAATGACGACATTTTGTTCTTTGAAAAATGATCTTCGAAATAGAAGAAATAAATTCCGCGATAGTAATTACATGCGATTATTTGCTCCATTCTTGATTCAAATTTATGAAAGTATCATCAAATTATTCGTAAAATGTATTCCGTTCGAAAAAATTATTGTAATTACACATTCTATATTATACATATAGAGTACATTAAGAGAGACGTTATTAGCACTATTTATACTTATTGTATCCTTGTTTTATATTTGTATGAATAATAAAGTAATGAATAATAAAGATAGAATTATACAAATAGCATTAATAGCGTTTCCTTGAACGTAATTATAATAATAATTACTTCGTGGAGACCAAGAATAAACGAAAAATAATCAAGAGACACAGTAGTGGCTTGGTATCCGGCGCTAACATGTCACAACATAATTGCAAAAAAAATATATAATTTTAATTTGAATGATCGTCTTTTATTTACCATTAATATTTATTTCTGTGTCTTTGAACATGTGCACTATGAAATTCCAAAATCGCAATTGCACATTATCACGAAGATGGAAATCAGAATTCTCTTGGACCCTACTAGACATAATTACGCTATTCTACCAACGCTGCTGCGCCTGTTACGAAATTCTCGTAAACGACAGCTCCCGTCTCCTGATTATCCTGTTCACCTGTCACAGCGATTACTCGTAGATACATAATCCGATTGCCATTTGTCGATGACAGGCGACGTCGTATAGAACGTATGCACGTGCGAGCTATGATTACATACGATGACCGTGTTTATTCGCCGTAGTAACCGGTGCCGAGCCATCCGAAGATCTGGAACCGCGATGTACGTGCAATTCACGTAATGGCAATATATACAAGTTCATGATTGCAATCACGATCTCCGACGTTGCTGTACATACATTGCGATGTAATGCGTGCGTGCTAAAAGCATCATTAAACGCATTACACGAAATTATAAATACAGAAAGAACATTAAATATATGTATAATTAATGTATATTTTCAAAATGTCAGATTTGATACATAGATATCAAATCTGGCATTATATACAGTCACGAAACTAACTGTCCGGACACAGATATTGCAAGTTTATTTTTCGGTACAGTATCACCAAATAATATAATTTTTAAAGAATAATAGTATTTAGAAGTGAGAACTCTCTCTCCAGTGATTTACTTTCATCTCTAATATTAGTCAAAATTATATTTTTAAATACATATATAAACTTAATCAACAAAACTATAAAAATAATCGCGAAATTAATTGATCGAACAAACAAAAATAATTGAAGAAAATATATTAAATAATATATTGAGTTTTAATAGCGCGTAGGACCATCCTTAGCTTCGATAACAGCATTTAATTCACTTGGAATTGCTTTCACAAGTTTTTCGGGTAACTTTAGGATTAATGTTTTCCCAAGCTTCCAGGATGACTTTTTCTAATTCCCCATGATTTCAAGGATTCGATTTTCGGACTTCTGACTTGAAAACTCTCACAAATGCTCAATAGAATTCAAGTCTGGGCTCTGGGAAGGCCACTCAGGTATATCGATCTTATTTATTTTTTAAAAAATTCCTGTGCACAAGATATGAGGTCATTATCTTGCTGCATAATAGATAAAATTCCATTCGATTCCAGCTATACTAGATTCTTTTAAATTACATTCCAAAATTTCTACGCATGGTGATTCATTGTACTATGAATAAATTCAAGTTTTTCTATTCGAGAACTTGCGATAGATTTTCAGAAAAGAGATTTTCTACTTATTTTCTTCATATTTTACAGTAGTAATTAGATTTCGGATTTTAAAAGCTTTTCTGATTTTACGGTAAACTTTTTTCTTTCCATCAGATTCAAACAATCTAATCTTTGATTCATCTGTCTATAGTTACTATCTTCAATCATTTTGGAACGTGTTCTCTGCACAGATAAATCAAAGATTAAATTGTTTGAATCTGATGGAAAGAAAAAAGTTTACCGTAAAATCAGAGAAGCTTTTAAAATCCAAAATCTAATTTCTACTGTAAAGTATAGTGAAAAATCTTTCTTCTGGAGATTTATGGCAGCTTCTGGAATTGGATTAGGGAAACTT
>Ga0157364_1005755_pt1 | contig 12665 bp, 11 predicted proteins | sample AttsexASBM2_FD_111476 | JGI IMG/M metagenome (GOLD analysis project Ga0157364, IMG submission 111476) | Fungus gardens microbial communities from leaf cutter ant in Ribeirão Preto, State of São Paulo, Brazil - Atta sexdens ASBM2 | ecosystem: Host-associated > Fungi > Mycelium > Unclassified ... | reverse complement strand
CACACACATACACACACACTGAAAGAAAAAATTTGGTTAACAAGCCATCAGTACTTTTAACAAATGATTTATGAATGTGACAATAAATTGATTTGTTGTGATTGCTGCTAGTCTGTTATACCAACCAATTATATTATTAGTAATAGAAGCAAACTATATAGAACCTAATCTTATCTTTTGGATAGACTTTATGTGCTAACAATACTGACTACTTTGATTATTTGTTACATTGACGAATAATGAGAAATGATTTGCAATAATAACTCAATAGTTTTTTATCAAATTATCACATTTATTGTTGCTTGATTTGTTCCTACAACAAAGTCAACAAATTTCTCTCAATGCATATTTTCTTCTTTGCTACAATCGAGATGGATAAAAGAATAACTTGTACTCAGATAATTGCTTCCTAATAGCCGCGAATATGATATCTCTTCTTTCCCTTACATTCCCTATCTGTCTCGAACCTCGCTTCGATATTACAAGCTGTTTGACATTAATCCGACGATTTAATGACGATATTATATTGCATAATCCAACATGTATTTACATCGCATGCTATGGAAAATTACTTTTATATCACGCTTGTCGTATAATTCAACAATCTGCATAAGCAAGGATCTCTTACAGTCTTATATTTTGTTTTAATAATTATTCTATACTCACGAGCAATACGATATGCGGCATCAATATGCAAAAAGATTTTAATTCCAGTTAGTCCGCGACTTCTGACTTTTAAAATTTATACGCTATATATCGCGTTGCATTTTGTTGCGAGCAGTTTATGCTTTAATAGGATTCCTGCGCGACGAAACTACATTTTCCAATTCGCATACCATGTGAGTCTCTACTAGGAACGGTAGGTAAAAGCGTAGGTAAAGCGTAGGTTCGCGCGTGAAACTTAATAAATTAATCCCATAAACATGGAGAATCGCATTGCGTCGGCTATTCCATGCGTGCATCATGAACACGTGCACGCATCTGCGGCGATGCGATGGTGGGATGCAATACGTGCTCGCGGCTTTGGCGATGCAAGTCCCGCGGAAAATATCCTGTGTGTACAGCGTTCTGTCCTCTCTCTCTCTCTCTCTCTCTCTCTCTCTCTCTCTCTCTCTCCCTCTCCCCGCTTCACGTGATATATTTACTTAATAAACGTTCCGAACGGCAGGAAAATTTAAATTAAATTTATTCAGTGAAAACAGCATGTAGGCGCGAGGGCGGCCACAGCATTGTTTGCGAGCGAACGAAATGCACAGAGTCGGGTGATAGTGTGAGAGAGCAAGTGAATGGAGGGTTGGAGGTGACTAGAAAGGACAAATGAACACAGAGAAAGAGAGGACACAGTTAAAGTAGTGGATAGATAGAGTGAAATAGACAGAGGCGAATAGAAAAGCAGACACAGAAGGAGTGTAGAGATAGAAGGAATGTGGAAGGAAATAGAGCGACGAAAGAGCTATGAAGGTACAGGATTGTTAAAATGAAGTGAAAAGCTCGGGAGGGATGTGGGTGGCGCGTCTGAGTGACGGCGAGCCGTTGATTCGGTTGCGGGTGGAAAAAAAAACCTGAAAATATGCTCTCGGCATGCTTTTCGTACAACGGAAATGTGTCAAATTCGCGCGTGCTCCGTCTGCCGTGCACGTTCGAGCTCGACGGAGCCGTCGCGTCGCGTTGCATCGCGTCGGGGAGGATCGGTGATGATGGTGCGACAAAGGGTACGGGGTAACGACAAAAAAAAATATTCGCGTTTCATTTCGTTCGTGCACCGAGCGTTTACTGCCTGGTCGCCCGACCGTGTTGTTTTCGTATTATCCGAAATTCTTCCGGTGTCAATGGCCCGTAATTCGAGCAAACAACGACCAACTAAACGGCTCACGACTGTGGTCTGTTCATAAATTCGTGCGGGTCTCTTTTATCACTGTCGGGATACGTTTCGCAAACTGCGCTACTGTGTAACGCACGATTGAGCATTCGGCCGCCTGCATTTCACGTACTGTGGTGAGAAATTTTATTGTGTTTTCCACAAGTTCCACAAGTGTTTGTTCGATTACTTGCGTGTGGAATGCTTTAAATGAAGTTACAAAAGTATTACGACGAAATCCTTTTTGCATTTCTTGTATATATCTCTCGTGGAATTTATTAAGAGCCAACAACGCACTTTTTGAAATGGCGCCAACAATAAGAAAGAGGATTTACTATTGTTACATAAGTTTTTATCTTGTTATACATAAAAAAATAAAGTAGAAGTATATCTTAAGTTTTTGTTACATTTGCAGACTTTAAGTTTGGATGACTCGAGGTGGATGCTGCTGTTAACGTTCGCTTCAAATTGCCGCATTTTCACACATCGTTTGTTTCTTGAAAATTAGCATGTTGATTAAAATTCGACTTGAAAGTCACTTTGAAACACGAAACTGGGCTGTAAGTTTCTCGGGTAGAAAACGCGTAGGAGCGAAAGCCGTCGATGCCGGGGCGTGGACAAAGTGGTCATATTTCGCACAAGTGTCCCATGTCTACCCTTTTGTCTTTTCCCTAGCGGCAACCGTTGAAAGCAGCTTGCTGTAAGCGGATATTCTATTTAGAAAAAAAAGTTGGAAGCGCGCTTGTTCCTTGCCGTTGTATAAAACTGCTTATCGACCGGCTTGTATTCCTTTACTGCATAGATCCACTTCGTTTGAATATGCAAACTAATTTATTTCTATACCCTCTTTTCTCGGATCAGTCAATATATAAATACGATCTTGTAAAGTGTAGTACTTTATTTAGCGGAAGAAGTGCACCGAAATCGCTAAATGGGGATGGCGGATTGTTTGCAACGTGAATCGAGTGTGTACCTATTGGCTGCTTTGCATAAATTCGGTCTGACTGCGACGCCGCATTTGTGAGACGAGGGCAACGTCGTTTTCAACAGAATCATTGCCGCTGGCGAAGAAACTCCTCATGGAAAATCACGTTGAAGTTTGAAAAATTCGATGGCACGCTCGAAACAGACTGAAGCTCACTCGGGGGAACGCTGGGTGGACGGCTGCAATTGCTCACGGAACGTATCTTCCTTCTTCCGAGCACGGCGAACAGATTGTCAGAAATCGTCGGATCGTTCGTTAAAGCGAAAAATCACGTGCACGAGATTTACTTCGATTTCATATTTTTTCTATTGCATCGTCGGCGCCATTTCCAAATGTTGATTTATCGCGAAATAAACTTTGCTACTCATAACTAAACATCAGAAAATAAATATTTATTTTACTGAATTTTTGAGAGATAAAGAAGCGCTTTTTCTATTTTCAGATCACTGACAAAAATAAGGCAATATTTTTTAATTCTTGATTGATATATCGCGACGAATTTTAATTATGTCATAAATTTGCACAAAAATAAAATTTTATATTGTAAATATTGAACGAATTCAAAGAAATTTTCCTTTAATTCAACCGTAATTATCGCACAACTCGTGAAGTTTGCATCAAGTACATGTCTTAATCATTAAGACATACCATTCAAATTCATTCTACTTAGTTTGTGCAGCTGTGCTCACCTCATTTCTTCTCTTTACATCTGTTTTTCTATTTGCGCGATCTAAAAGTATAAAAATTTATTCCGAGTGCATTTTATGCGTTTTACCTCAAAATTGTACTTGAAATTTTTTTAAAACAATAAGTTGCGATTTTTTAATATATTCGCGCATAATGATTACGTGATGCTAATCAATAAAAAAATCGAATTAAGTGTTTAAAATGAGGTAACCAGACACAATATGGGTGTGTGTTCAAAAACGTCCTACTATATATATAATATGTTTGTAGGTAATTACAATTAATTCAATAATAGCTCGTGCAGATTATTCGTTTGACTCGATTTCATCAATTTATTGTTCAATTTGTTCAATTCTATTATCGCCAGTAAAGCAAAACGCAGATGTAATATTTCGTAGATAAGTAATTATTTCCTATATTTATGATTATTAATTTCAGTAATTTATGGTATTGAAGTCTGTATTCATAGTTTACAACACTATATATTTAGTTTATATTTTTGACACGTTTCGTCTATAATTAAAAAAAGGACACTCTTTGCAGAACCAATCAGGATACTGCCAATCATCATATGGAATGTATATACAATGATTTTTTTGATATTTTTTAAATTCCAAATCATGGAGTTTAATTCACCCAATTTGTAGAAATAAGTAGAAATGAGTAGACAAGTCCAATATTTAAAAAATAATTCTTTGTATATTTCTCTGTGTCAATAAACATGTCATAAACACAATATATTAATAAACTTATAATTTTATAAAAGCAACATTGGATCCTCTTTTTGAATGTGAACTAATTCTCAATTTTGAACTCAGCAAAAAAATTAAAAAATCGCAAAACTTAGAGAGTAAAACATATAGAGTCCTTAATTAAATTATCTTATTTTCTTATTATTGTTCCATTGTATTATTAAAAATTTTGTTTTATTGTAAAGTGCTTTTATTGTAAAGTCATTTTCTAAGAATATTCTATGTTAATTTATTAGATCTTTTCTATAAAGAGTTCTTGAATAAAAATTTTATATGAACTTTGCTTTTATATTTGTTTTCGGATCTAATAAGCAGAAAAGTCATAAGCATCTCATGAAAAGTTTCGATTTTAATACTATACAATCTGTACCGCATCTGCGCATATTGCAGGAGATAACAATAAAGAGCAATTTATCTCTTTTATTTATGGTTCTTGAAAAGCCATGTAGTCTGTATGATGTACTTTATTGCGGATTACAATAAATTTCAGGAAGTATATTATGAACCTCTAATGAAGGTTATGTATCGAGGCTAAAGATAAACTGAGGAAATCCGACCTAACAATTCTACCTGAAAACCCGATGTTGCACGGTTATAGTTGACACGCGAGATTATGGAGGCATCTCGTAAATTGCTCTACGGGTAACCTGTTCGCGCTATTATATTCCCTGAGTAGTAATTGCGTAAATATAGTCCATTATAACCTGCTCTTTTGATCGTCAACGTGTTTTCCAAAGCTATAAAAGATGGACAATGACATGATCTTTCCGCAGTGTTAAAATGTGGTTTAACAAGTTCGTGTTGTGTGCGTTTGTGGTCGCATGGGCCAAAGCCGAACAAGATGTTCAATTAGAAATTCCTCAGGGATTTCTAAAGGGCCTAAAGACTAGTACTGTAATGCAGAACAGGGCATACTATAGCTTTAAAGGGATACCCTATGCAAAGCCCAATGTTGGTCTTAATAAATTTCAGGTAAGTTGATTGCCAGATATATGTATATAATATATTTGCACGCATATATATATTTTTTTTAATAGACTATTTCTACATTTAAAATGCAAATTTAAATCGTAAAATTAAGAGTAATAAATTAATATTTCAAACTTCAATTCTTATCTTTGAGATGCCGGAGCCAGCAGAATCTTGGGAAGGCACGTACGATGGGACCTATCATCGTTCGTCTTGTCCTTTCTTTTGTACAATACAACAAGATATAGTTGGCGAGGAAGACTGTCTTTTTCTTAACGTTTACACTCCGATATTGGATAAAGATGCTTGTAAAGCTGTTATGATATGGTTCCATGGTGGTAATTTCAATCATGGCATGGGCGATGATATATTCTATGGTCCTGACTTTTTAATCGAGCAAGATGTTGTTCTTGTGACGCTTAATTATAGATTAGGTGTAATTGGTAAGTAAATAATATATCTCTATTCTTTCTTCAATCATGTTTTTCATTGAGAAAAAGGACTCTGTTTAAATAATTCCTAAAATCATTAAAACTTATGGAATATATTTACATGGAAAGAAAAAATTTACTGAAGTATTTAAAAATTTAGTTATACTCTTAAATTTATAGTATTAAATTATAGTTGGAGTTAATTTATTTATCAAATACATATATGAATGTTGTTTACTGTGAAATCAACTAAACATGGATTGATTTATTTTGACACACATATGGAAGTCGAAAATAATAAAATGTTATTTAATTCAAAGAACTGTCATTGCTTGATATCTAAAAGTGCAGATTTAAAAATAATTTTATTGGACCATCCAAATAATTATGCAAGATGCTCAAATTATTTGCTAAAAAGTACAAACTTTTTGCATCACGATTGAGTTTCCAATATAATTTTGATGGTCCAACCAAATCATTTTTAGATCTAGCTAAATTTTTAGGTAATTCTCCAAAACCATTTTTTTTGTATATAACTATATTACTATACTATTATCGGATCATAGGATTTTTAAATACTGGCGATGAGAATGCGCCCGGTAATGCTGGTCTAAAAGACCAAGTAATGGCGCTGAAATGGGTCAAGGACAACATACATTACTTCGGTGGCTGTCCCAACCGAGTTACGATCTTTGGCGAAGATGCAGGCGCAAGTTCCGTCCAGTTTCACATGATGTCTCCTATGTCCGACGGTGAGATATGCGATTATTTGATTACTTGACTTGAAATAAACTTTTGTCGCTTTCACGTCAGTGTGAAATATATACAAGATGATTTATCGTACCACAGGTTTATTCAATAAAGCTATCTTGCAAAGTGGAAGCGCGGTAAATACATGGGCGATATCTTACGATGCCAGAGATGTAGCCTTCAAATTGGGCGAGAAGCTCGACATTGAGACTACTGATTCTGCTGAGCTAGTTGTTAGACTCGCAGAATTTTCTCCGAAAGAATTAATTGCGGCCAGTGATGATTTACCATTCCTTAAACAAGTATTGCGTTAATTGAATGTATTATTTTCTTGTTGCACGCACGAGAGATAGCATTACAAATTACGCTAAGTGAAGTTTACGGTACACTTATCCGAAGTTACGTTAATGAGTATTGAGCGAGAATAATCATTTCGATTACAGAGCGCCATGAACGGTCGCATCGAAGCGTTTATTCCATCGGTGGAAGCTGATATAGGACAAGAGATATTTCTGTCGGCCGATCCCTGGACGCTTTTGAAATCCGGAAAAATTGCCGATGTGCCCGTTATGGCCGGATTTACAGCCGACGAGTCTTCCTTCTATGTGCAGAGTAATCATCGATACGATATTACGCGGAAGTTACATCCTCGGCGTCATGTAAACGATATGAAAACATTTGTTTCCAGTGATGCTCGGCAATATCGACCAGATAAATGAGCACTTCGAAAACTTCCTGCCGAACGACTTGAATATAACCGATGCTGGGCAGAAGAACCAACTAGGTGAAAGCTTGAAAAGCTACTACTTTGGGGATAAATTGATCTCCACGGAAACCACGAAAGAGTTCATGATGGTGAGTACTTAACGTTAATATCGTCCCGCTATCGCGAAACTTTGTGTAAGCAGCGCATAAGTTTAACGATGTGCATATTAAAGTTGTTTGTGCATTTTAGATGTTGGATGACGTCATGTTTGACGCAGGGATCGCACTCAGTTTAGAGGTATTAAGTTCCCGAATTTCGTCTCCAATTTACCAGTACATATTCTCTTACGAAGCTCCGTTCGGTATGATAAAATCTTTAGTTCAAGTGGAGGACGGTGAGTTATGAGTTATGAATTACTGTAGGAAATGTATTATGTATAACAAATTCAATCATTGTATAACAAAATAGAGAAAAAGCGATATTTTAATAAACTGCATTTATGTATACAATTTTTATCTCGTTCAACTAGGCGCTGCCCATGGTGACGATTTGACTTATGAATTCTATTCGGATGCATTGAAAAATGTACCACAACCAGATTCCCCCGCGCAGAAGATGGTGCGCATTTATACCACGTTGTTAGCGAACTTTGCAAAAGATGGGTATGTTCATAATTCTTCACAGAAAGAACGGTTTTGCTGAAGTATTTACACATTTGATTAAATCCAGATCTGAAAATAATTTTATTGAACTGCCAAAATAATCATGGAGACCGCTCGAACTAGTTACTAAAGTATTAAAATTTTTAGCAGCATTGCATCATGTTTGAGTTTCCTGTACAATTACTTTGATGATTCAACTTCAAATGATTTTCAGATCTGTATATATAGTTAAATTTTTAGCAAAATCATTCTTAACGTGTTCATTACTAAATTAATAGCAAGTACGAAACGGGAAAGCAATTGTAACGTTTTCAGAAATCCTACATCAAATATGAATGAATATGTGAATGTAAATTGGGAGCCTAGAGGTACAGAAGATAACTATATGAATATTAATCAAGAGTTAAAAATGGAGAAAGGCTTACTACATGATAGAATTGATTTCTGGAAGGACTTATACAAACTTGTTCTTGGCTAACAAAAAGAATACATAGAATGTTACGAGAATGCGATATAAATATACTGGTCATTTGGAATCTTATAGTAAATGGTAACATATATTTATTCTAAAGTGACCTGACGAACAATATGTGCAATAATACATTATATTATATAAAGATTGCAAATGTGTGTATAAAAATAAAGTTTAGCACTGAAGGTATTAATAAGAGCCTTGACGCTTTATTTCGAGAAGAGGGAGGAGAAAAGCAAGGTGATCGATAAAGTTTGTGTTGAATTATAAAACATCCAATTAGAGTTGGCAATTACATTTTCTAACTAATATCAATTACCGTTGATATGTATAGCTGATTATATCAATAAAGTTTCGACTCACGGTTCTTCTATTTTATATTACGCATTTACGTACTAGCTATGTTTTGTGGTAAGTGCGAAACCGTTGAAAGAGAAACATCGAGTCCATATCTGAAACAGCGAAATTGTTGCGGGAAGGAATGTTGATGCAACTCGGGTAAACTCTTAGCAGTTGGTTACTGTGGTTGAGATTGGCAATTTGTTGTAACCTGCTGCCTCTCTGTCTTTTTATCTCTCTCTCTCTCTCCCCCTCTTCTCTCTCTCTGTTCTTCTTTCTCTTTCTTATACCACACGCTCGTATCTTTCCTCATGGCGGTCGAGATATATCTGGTGGCGTTTAGTCACGCACGATCTCGCACGCGTTACTGTGTGCGAACAGAGATCCGCTAACTGACGTATCGGATGAAAGGAAAATTTATGCCTTGTCAGAGCGTTACGAGCCAAATGGTAACAAATAGGGCCACAGCCGCCGCCGGCAAGAAACTCTTTTGTCGTTATCGTGCGCGCACGGTCGCGGTATACCGTGAACAATTCGCGAATAATCACATGAAATGAAAATTATTGCGGGCGAGCGGGCGGCGTCGTTGCAGCTGTTGCTCGACTGTTCCGCACCCGCCTATATCCTTTTTCATACAGGACCGCGAAAAGTTTTCGTATAACGAAGTGAAACCGCCAACACTGCGAGTTCTCTAACGAAATTACGCGCTTGTTTCGGCGAACGAATAAGCGAGAACTTTTGCTCACGAAGTACGACCGGACTGGGGCGACGCAACGCGACGAAATGAATGGAGAACATACAGCCACAAAAGAGGCAGTACGTCAATTCTCGCGAAATATGTTCTCAACGTACGTCGCTGAAACTGCAAACCTTGATACGACTAGGTCGACGTGTTTTATGACGTAATGAAAAGCGTGGCCGTGGAGGTGGTATCACGAACTTTAACGCGATGCTATTTTCAAGTACATGGGAAGTCACGCGAAACGCGAGACACACGGGGCCACGGGTATATTGATCGGCAGCGCGGGTGCAGTTTTGACTGCGGGACCCTGTGCGCGCGAATGCAATCGATCATCTCACCATGGGCGAAGAAAGTCTGCACCGGTGCCGACGCGCCTGAATAAGCGATATTGTTAAACGGAGTTTTCATTCTTCACCGTCAATGGGATTGCAGCGCAATGATGTTGCTGTCTCTGCAGGATTGACCGATCGGAAATACTGGGAAATTGATGAGTCTTATGGGTTCTATAAAGTCCTCAACTTTCGTCTCAACAACTTAATATCTCGATACGATGGCGAAGAAACGTATTTGCTCTCGTCTTACAAGAGGAAATTTCACTCGTGTTTTCCTGCTAACCCGTCTTGACATTCGTAGAAACGAAGCGACGTGGTATAAATGTAAAGAGCGCATGGATAATACAAAACAAAACAATATAATATATTGCCGCAACGCTTGTCAATATCTTAATTTACTCCATTTAGTGACACACAAAGTTCCCGTGAACCTATTATCCTTGATACTCGGGCTTGGTATTCGCCCGATATGACGCCATCCAAACCCGTTATACCCGTCTTAACAAGCGGACAAACTCGGTTTGATGATGCCATAATTCGCACAGAAATGCGAAGCGTACTGAGTTTGGCGACGACACTTGACGAGATAAGCGTGCTTATTTACGATGGTTTGCAATTTGGAAACGCGAAGTTGTTGAACTGCCAGCCACCTCGGCAAGAGTGAACTTTAGAACTGAGCGACCTCGATAGCGAAATCGCCGAAAAGGATTATTAGCATTACGACGACAATTATATATTTAATGATACTCAAACGACAGTAATTTGCCACGTTTTAGTCATGCAACTTTCTGCTATTCAATCGGGCGTGTCAGTTTTATCGCGGGCGACTTAACGGGATTTAATCGAGGTTACAAGTATCCCCCTTGTGTGATCAGGCGATGTCGGGATTATGTATTAGTTACCACGCTCTCAGACATTCACCCTTTTCGATGCTTAAGACGTGTGCATCCTCGTGTATGCGCGGTGTGGAGTCCCAAACAAACATTTACGTTCCTAGCCTGCACGATGATTTCTCCTCCGTAATGCATCCGATCGCATTTGGATTAGTCTCCGATCTTTAACCGCAATGTGAATATTGAAATCCCTGGATCGTGTCGACCCAATTTAAACGTCAGCTCTTGGCCTCATCCAATATCATAGGAGAATGCATAATCTGCGGAGATAACGTGGCTGCCCGAATTAGATGACTCGCAACTGAAGTGGAAATATAATTTATTCAACTATACGTTATTTTTGTATATATAAACTTCATAATATATGTATAGGTATAACATAGCATGATAATCCAATTTGCAATATCTAATGATTATATAGTCATATGATGATTCTACATAGAAATGAGGACATAGAATAATATGCGCTGAAATATCAGGGGTAGCTGGCGAATAAAGGGAATCCGTAACAAATCTGCAGAACGAAAGGAAATTAAAATAGCACTCAGCCCTTTTCTTTTGTAAAAAAATTCGGTTGAGCCTTTGAATATGTTCAATGAATACTCAAAATGGTTGAGCAAATTTATTTTATTCGACTATCGTATTGTTTTTCCTCAATAAAAAAAATAATATAGCAATAAAGAAATGAAATAAATATAATACAGTGATATGCTTTTATATTAGCTTCTTCAAAAAGATTTTTTTCAATAACTTTGGCATTTTTAATTTTAGCAAAATTAAAATCGCGAGAGATGTGTAACAATAAAAATTCTCATTGCTTTTTAATTAATGGTGTAGTATTGGTGACGTAACATATATTTCGTCTTTAATAAAAATGTGTCAAAATAAATACTTTGAAAATAATAGATCCTCTTACAATTAATGGATTATTATTATAGAGAGACTGTGGGGGGTTAATGTGCAGTAAATTAGACATTGTCGCTTAACGACAGTTCCTGACAAATGTGAGGGACAATATGAAACAACGCAAATGTTTGTACTGTATTATAGTAGCGCTGCTACCACTCCTATTTCCGGTAATATGCATGCAAGCGACATGCTCGTTTTAATGCTGACAGTTCAGGTATTGCCACCAATGTGGTAAACTAGGAAAAATAAAATGCTATTGATTAATCCCTTGATCAATAAATAATAGCGGCTTAACGATTTCCTATAATTATGAGTAGCTTGGCTTTGAACGCATGAGATTTACGATTCGTTGCATACGTATTTTCATCTTCGTGACGCACGCTTTTTCAAACGACTGCGCGACCGCTTGTTTGTCATAAATGTGTTCATATATTTAAATTATTCACGCAGTAAGGCTGGTCACATATTCGGTAGAAATTAATAGCCATTTTATATCAATGAATAATTCCTACGGATGTTGCAATAGAGAGGGCTTATGAAAATTCTACATAAATCTCTCTAATATCATAATGTTGTGCAGACATGATATATGATTCATATAATATTATAAGCATTGTCGTAAACATTGTATTCCATATTAATGCGTGTAAATCGGTCTCATATACAACATGTTCTAATCGCTTATTATTTATAGGGGAGAATTACCAAATGCGTATCACTTAAGATATTTTCTATTGTATTTTTCATTATATTTTTCATTTCATTACATTTTCATTATATTTTCCATACTAAGTTTCCATACTCAAGCATAAATAAACATTGGAAATTGCAGTTTGATGTTACAGGCATCTATTATTAGGCATGTTTAACTTTTCATGAATAACAAATTAATTTGTTTATAAGTCTTTTTGAAACATACTGTAAAAGATATAATTTAGACAACTGATCGCCTAAGTCGTACCTCCCTTGAAAGTATCAAATTTATAAATAAGAATATTTAAAAATATGAAATTTAAAAAAGGAATCATTGTAACATTAAAATAAATAACTGACATCAAACTTTAATAATTTATCGAAAAGAATGATCAAGCATTTAATTAATAAATAGGTACTTATGAAAAGATAAAAACGTTAATATTTAAATTTATTTTTGCATTGACATTTATATTCATATCAAT